>Ga0126342_10017302_pt1 | contig 12473 bp, 13 predicted proteins | sample Cyp1metagenome_FD_92528 | JGI IMG/M metagenome (GOLD analysis project Ga0126342, IMG submission 92528) | Coral microbial communities from Lord Howe Island, Old Settlement Bay, Australia - Cyphastrea 1 metagenome | ecosystem: Host-associated > Invertebrates > Cnidaria > Coral ...
CTAGGGTTTCATTTAGGATACAAACAGAACAGAATAAAGCAAAAGAAAATGAAAAACAAAGAGACAGTAAAGACAGGAAGCAAAGAAGCAAAGGAGCAGGAAGTAGAGCAGCAAAAACACATGCCTGGATGAAGAAACAGTAGAATAGTAGAAGTAGAAAGGCACAGAAGTACAAAAGCAGAGAAGCAGGGAAAACAGAGAAGCAGAAAAGCTAAGAAGCAGGAAAAGCAAAAAAGCAGAAAAGCAGAGAAGCAGGGAAAGCAAAAAGCAGAAAAGCAGAGAAGCAAGAAAAGCAGAGAAGCAATGTAAGCAGAGAAGCAAAAAAGTAGAGAAGCAGAAAATCAGAGAAACAGGAAAGCATAGAACCAGGAGCCAAAAAAGAACAAAACCTGCCGCGAAAAAAAAATAAATAAATAGCCCTCCGTATGTCACTCCTCCACGCAAGCAACCCCCGGTTCGAAAGGCAAACCCCCGCCGCTATCAGGTCGCTGTGATCTCGCAGCTGTTCGTGAAATCTGCGCAGGTCGCAACAAACTTCGTTCAGGGCAGTCTCTTCTTCCACCTGAGACCATGAGTCGACTGGCCTCCCGGCCCCAAATTCAGATCAACAGAAGATCTCCAACTCATCAACCACCCCAACTCCACTTCTTACCATCATTTTCCCCAACAAAACCGACCATTTTGGGGCACATCCTTTCAACACAAAAACTCATCACCCATCCGATGTTTTGTGCCAGCCACATAAACCAGGGCCATGGAGTTCACACAGTGCCGTTCAGGGCCATCCCCACCCAGGCACTGGCCATCCATAAAGACATGACCCAGGTGCCCTCCGCAACTGCGACACAGGATCTCACGGCCACCAGAGACCCTGAAGCTTGGGCTTCAACGGGTTCAATGTTTTTTGAACACTTGGGAGAATGGCAAGCCAAGTACAGACCGCAAATCGAAGGTATGGGTTGGGAAACAAGTCACGACTGGTTTTGACACAAAGTTTGGTGGTTCCTCAATGTTCCTCAAACAGTTTCCGGTTGTATTTGTGGATCCCCTTGGGAAAACATCATTTGAAACCACCACCAAACCACCACCAAACCGGCCCTAAAAATGTCATCCGAAGCTCCAATCCACTTGCGCAACCACAGAGGCCAAAGATTCATCGAAATCCATGGCGAGGCATCCTTGAAGGGCCAAGTAGGGTTGCCATATGTTGCCATCATGTTGCCATATGTTGTAATCCAACACGCTTGGCTAAAATTCCAATTTTGATGATTTCATACAGCCCAAATACGACTGAAAGTACTGAAAGTATTCACTGGAATCGTCCCTTGGTCCAAAGTAGTTGCAGAGCTGACAAAAATTGCACCTAGGTGGAAATAAGACGGTAGTGAAAGTTTGCTCATGCGCATCAACCCTGTTGAGTCTTACCATTTCTTTGCAACCAAACAAGATACCAACTCAATGTAGGTGACTTCCTTGTAATTTGGCACGTGCCTCCCTTTTTGGCGGCAAACAAGTCAAACTTGTCCACGGCTGGACCCCAATCCACCTGTAATCACGAAAGTAAATCACCTGAAGAAATGCGAAAATGCAAATATATCACTCTAGTCCACTCTAAAACTTCTTTGATAAGTTTCCTTTCCAAATTAAGCTTTTGGCTGGTTGGTCTACATCCCCATTCTTGGTGGTTTCCAAAGGCAGCAGTTTTCATGCAGTATCCAGGGTTTCCCCGGTCATCATCGCACAAATCCAGATCTCAAGCACCGAACCAAGCTTCTCGAAAATGCTGCCCACCCACAGCCATTCTTCATCTTGCCCTGAAAGGAGTAGAGTGGCGTGGCACATGCTGCGCAACCTCGACACGCCGGTAAAAGAAGTACGGAATGTTTCCTGAAATGGAAGATCTGAATCAAGAACCTCAAAATTGAGATTCGAATTCCGAATAGACCATAGTTTGGCACAGCTCCACTATTTCCGGGAGGAATTGGTTCAAGCAATTCGCCGACTCCAGGGAGCAAGAGTCCATTCGACGTCCCCAATTTTGAGACAAACCCATGTGAGTCGAGTATGGCCACGTCATGGCGGCCAGTTCTCCCCTCCGCTTTGCACTGCAACCATGTCCGCCAAAAGACGGAAATGCCCGTAGGAAGGGAAGAAGGCATTGTACTTCCTGTGAGTCTTTTTGTGGGGAAACACATGGCCGGGGTTCAGCTACCCTAAAGTATTCCATAATAAGTTATAAGTTATTACCAAACATGTCCAAAGCATGCCAAACTGCGGAAACTGGGGTCCTGAGATGCCTACAGCCACTCTTCTGGTGAAAGCTAATACAGACCAAGAAACTGATGGTTTGGGGTCGAGGTAAAGATCAAGCCCTTGGGTGCCCCAATAAAGATCCAGCATGATCAAAAATAGGAGAAATTTGAAATATCTCTGGAACAATGAGGGGCTTCGGCAGTTGCCTCACGGCCAAGTCTCCCTTTGCCACGTGGTTCCGTAATCTTCTTCCTCATCACCTCATACACCTCCTCACTCAACTCCAGTGCCCAGAGGTCCTCCTGTTGTACCAGCAGGGGCCAATCCTCAGCCATGGAAGCTATGGGTGTTTTGAAAGGCATCCTCAACTCCAGGGGTCATAGGCATGGCTGGCCTTGGATCTGGCTGAACTATGCTTCAAATGAAACTGGTCTTCCGACAAGTCAAATGAAAGATCCATAAAGATCCTTAAAGATGTGCTGGCAATCCCCCTGCCGCTTGGGGTGGCATTTTTGAACACATCCCGCAGGTCTTCTTCAGGCGATCCCTTCCAGAACCGCCAAGGCTCGTGTTCCGAAGCTTCCTCCAGCAGCCTCTTCCCACCCGCCAGGATGCTGACCCATCCCATGGCAGGACCGTTACCACTGCGCTTCTTGTAGTGCAAGCGGCTTCCTACGACCTTTGGAGCGGATGGAGCAGAGGTGATGGCGAAGGGATCCTGAATGTCACCGGTACCATCAAGCCATCCAATTTTAGGGGTTTGAGCCATAGCCGCCATAGCCATATTGACATTTCATCATCCACTCCAAATCCACGAAAACACCCGCAACAAACACCTTCTGTGTTTTCCTGTTGATAAGTTGCACCCATTAATTCTGTTCCGCATCTGAATACCCCAAACACTTTTTTGGGGTCCCAACAGTTTGGGGCACTTTGGTACACGTCAAAGTACCAATGGGTCCAAAACATGTGTTGGGCACATACCATATAACATATTATAAAATCACTGTCCAATTACCTTCTGTATTCCCATCATACCAGCATTTTTTGTGCTGGAAGCCACCTGCAGTTCTTCCACGGTAGCCCCATGCTGCAAGCGTTCCTCCATCGCTCCACTTTCCAGGTCGCGCCCATCCCGCACCACGAGGCCACCGCTGTCGCAGCCCCCCACCACGCGCCACAGGCGCATGCGGACCGAACTGGGGCTGATGATGGCAAAACCCTTCGATTCCATGCTGAAAATCTGCAAAACTTCATGTCATCCCTAGTACAACGGCATAGAATAGATAAAACCTCAGCCCAAGGGTTGGTTTTAACACCATTTATATGGAGGAACTTCATGAGTTCAGACTACCCAGGGAGTTCTGTGCATTGACCTTCACTGTCCACTGGAAAAGCGCGCCACGCGCGTACTGTGACCAGTGCGACATGGATATCTGTTTTTATCATGAGTGGTCAAGAGTGATCCCCACTGCATTAGTTCTACATTCAGTGCTCCTGTTTTTTGACCTTCCTGGAGACAGATGCTTGACATGTCGCTAAGTTTCTCAAACTGCGCTTGTGCCATACAAAGCTGCTGAGGAAGCTCAAATGCTGTTGGCCTCTTTCGCTGAACTGAACATCGGTTCCACAAATTTGAGCCCCAAGTGGATAGATTTTGGTCAAGCCACTTGGTAGGAAAAAAATGTTGGGTATACCCAGCGTCAGCAAGTCTTTTTCGGAAGAATAGGTCATTCAAACCCGCAGTCAATTGCCGCAGTCGCAACTGCCCCGCAGAAAATTCTGGGCAACTGATGGCAACTGTGCCATGGCTCCTGCACTCCACACCATGGGGTCCAAGTCTTGGTGGGAATCTGAACGGAAATCGGAGAGCCTGGCACCAAGACACAACGGGCCACAACGGGCGGGCTCTTGGTGAACAAAACATGGGGATCTCAGCAGAGCAACAAGTACGTCGTGTACGTCGTGTACGTCGTGTACGTCGTGTACGTCGTGTACGTTTATGTGTGTGTTTACTTTTGTGGGAATATCCTCCAAGACACAAATATGTTCTGAAATCAATATCTATCATATCTATCATTTTATATCTCTTGGATCGATGTCCTCATGTCCTCCTATTTGGATTCCATAGATTGTGATTATTACAATCCTGGACCACTGAACATCATGCACACCTCTGAAGTCTCCCGAGGAACCAAAAAGAATTGGGGCCTCTGGACCGTATGCACTGCAGCGTGGCCCAGTTGGGTGATAGCCTCAAGGGTCAGCTGCGGCTATGGGAGAATGTGCATTGTTGTTTGGTGCCGTTGATCCCCTATCATACATACATACGGAAATCAACCGACTGCAATTGGATGGTGGAAACCATGGTTTCATGACAGTTCCCCTTGAATCAACCTGGTGGCAAAAGCGTTGGTGAAAATTCTTCCAGCTTTCAAGAGATGACTTAAGAGCCTAAACCCTAAGCAATCCTACTTTACTTTGATTGTATGTGATATCAATGTCACTTTCATATGACAATACAGGATGGGGCCCCCAAGATAGCGTTCAGTTGCCTTATAAGTGGCTTAACCATGGTTTATGGTACATATAACTACAGTTAATGGGGTTTATAAACCAACAAACATAACTGGGGGAGCTGAACCCTGTTTTGAGCACAGCATACAACATAGGTCTCATCTTCACCGCGGCGGTCTCCCTAATATTAAAAATATATTAAACACCTCCCAGAAACCATGGTTTAGTAGGGGACCAGCTAGGAGGTGTATTTTCATGATGGAATTACAGTGGAACCTCATATACTCATGGCAGCCAAGTCACAAATCCTCACGGATGGCCACTGGCACTGGCGGCCCATTCTGACAGCCGTCCCCAGTGGTCATCCCATGAATTTCCATGGTTTTACCATGGTTTTTGTTTGGCATTTCCTAATTTCATGGCCGTTATTTTTTTTGGTAATTCACTCGCAGTGTTGTTGGAGGTTTTTGTTCTCATCTTATCTGATTATCTCCTTGTGCTTGGGCTAAAAATAACATGTTCTTCCTCAACTTTCCGAATATACCAAATAGGTTCTAAACTGAAAGTAGAGTACTACAAAATTCCGATGGGTTTTGAATATGTTTGAATGTCATGTCCTGATTAAGAACTTCAATTTCACAAATAAAAACAATCAATGCCATTTCCCTGGAAAAAAAAAAAGTACAATTTCTCAATCAAAAAGTGGTCATTTATTAGGACCTTTATTGGGGAACAAAGTCGGATTCAGAAACTCCACTGGATTCAGAAACTCGGGATTCAGAAACTACTCGTCGGATTCAGAAACTATTTCATTTATTAGGGGTCAATCCTCATTTTCAGACACCCCCCGCAGCGCCGGAGGGTTATGACCCCGTGGCCTCCTGGACTTTGCGGGTGTAGGCATGGAGGGCCTCGCGTAGCGGTAGATTGAAAGTGTTTCTCCAAACTGCTCCATCTAAATCCAATAAAGTGATACAGTGATACAAGATGATACAAGCTTTAAGTACTAGATATCTGGAGACTTACGTTCTCATCACTTCTAGTTCTGTGAAGCTACCTATGTTTTTACCCCTGACACCCCAGGTATCAGTCCACCTCAAACAGACTGAAAGCGAAAGGAGACCGCATCACTTGCACCTGGCCAATTCTAAGCTCTGGGATGACACCCGGGGAATCATTCCAACAGATCTACCAAGTGGGGGGTTCCGACAAGTCATGGGGGTACCCCCAGTTCTCCATTTATAGTTAGGATTTTCCATAAACCATCCAGCTTTTTGGGGGTACAGTCTGACTGTGGTTTTCACCCAGGGATGGTCCTGAAATTTCAGACATTTGCCCAGTTTCCAGACCGGTGACACAAATTACCAGTCGTGCTTTTAGACCCACAACGTGGACATCGCAGCGTGCTTTTTACCTAGGCAGATGGGGTCAGGGCTACCCCAAAATGTTTGACTGAAAATGGGCTACCCCAAAATCTGATGCTTCACCCTGGAATTTCCCCTGGAATTGTCACGAACTGTGGGTAAAATATGCGTAAAATGCCACTGTAAGTTGGATAAACCATCTTTTCCTGTTACACGAGCACAACACAAGCACGCAGTCTGGGTCCCCCTTGCCATAGAGAAGCGCAAAAACCGTTCGAAGCCTTTCAACGTCTCCAAAACAAGGTGGCACAGGAATCACATAGATCACACTTGTTTTTACTTGGTTATAAGTTATACTCCTGAATAGTACCATCCAATTTTGGGGTCTATGAATTTGAACCGCACTCCTCTCACTTTCGCCATGTTGATGGCGAACCGTTTTATGGATGCATCTCACCATGCTTCGCGAACATGCTGGCGAAAATGTATGTGCAAGGGTCAAAAGATTCTACAGTAATCTACAGTTAACGGTTTATGGTCATCCATCCCACAATGGGAATCCTGAACATGGGTGTTTAACTCCCTTTTAAACGATTGATGGCCATAATATGGGGGGACTAACCCATGTTTTGACACACATGGAGGATGATTGACTTGTGAAGGCGAAGGTACAGTGTCGCAATCTCGCTTTCACTCAGGATCCACAGCCGGTACCCATGAGATCTGTGTTTGCATTTTTGATCTAAAAACAATGTTATTCAAAAGATGTGTAATCGCAGATAGAGCATTTCAACTCTTGCGGTTCGTAGGGGGGGTTGAAGATCATTTTCTGACTGGTGGCTCACTTTGTTTGCACCCAAATTCTAAAAGATCTTTATATATATATATATTCCCCTGTTCCATTCGCATTTACTGCCCACGAAGATTGCAGCACTTCAGCATCCATCTCTTTTCGGCGGAGTTTGCACCGCACAGCTGTGTGTATTGGAAACCTGCTCTAGGATGAACCTGACAGACCAGTCACGCCCGAAAAAAAGCGGGCAATGCGCTGGTGGAAGTCCAGAAGTTACAAGGAGCATCCACCAGGACAAGTGCGAACTGGATATGAGTGGAGCCGCGACATGGGGCGACATTGCACGTCTTTCCGAATTAGAAGGTTAAGTGGCCCCCCGTATTCCTAAATTGTGGGGTGGCAAGACATGGCGAATGCAGCAGACTCACCTAGGGCTTGCTTCTTCCATCCCTAGCAATCAAAGTTGCCCCAGAAAAATAGTGTCATTTATCACACACTTTTTTGTTGAGTTCGTAACAATAGAAGAATAGAAACAATTCTTTGGCTCTCCCAGCATCTCCTATATACCCTTGTTTTTGTCTGGCACAACGCTGTGTCACACAAGACCTTCAGACTAGTTGTTCATAATGGTTCTGATTTTGGGTATCAAAGAGTTTCATTGCAGTTCATTGCATCTATCCTTCAGTTTCGGAGTGTCCGCAGTTTCTTCCCGAAACCCATGTTTTGAAGATCCCTAAGTTGAGTCCATTTCCTGCGCACCATTCAACAAAGGCGTTTCCGCATCTCCCTTCGCTTTTTGGGAAAACGCAAATAGGACTCAAGGACAGCCAGCTTTGCTGAAACCTCCAAAATGTCCACAGGACATGAATTGGGTCTCCCAAAAAAATGGGGTCTGAGCTCCTCTGGTGAATGCTCATCACCAGCAGTTCCATCGTTCCAAAGAACCCAGCTGAAAAATGCCAACAATTTCTGTTCTTCAGCATGTGTTCCAATTGTTCCAATCGGTTCCTGAAAATGTCCAACAATTTCTGTGCAAATGCTCAGCTGGGCGGGAACGAGACTGCCAAGCGCCTTCCTGAAGCGCCTGAAGCGCCTGAAGCGCCTGAAGCGCCTGAAGCGCCTGAAGCGCCTGAAGCGCCTGAAGCGCCTGAAGCGCCTGAAGCGCCTGAAGCGCCTGAAGCGCCTGAGCGGCACTGGGCGGATACCATCGACCCCTCCCTTGGGTCACCATTCCCGTTATTCAATGTCAATCGCCAGTACAAGTTATAACCAGATGGTATCAGATGGTATCAGATGCTATAAGTAGGATCCAAAATCCAATCGGCTTTGCAGACAAGGTTAGTCCATGATTCGTGGGATGTCATCCGACACACTCTCCAGAAATGCAGCCATAGCACAGCAGCATAGCGATGGCGGCCATTGGCAGGGGCACATGCGAGCCGAATCCTGTCCTTCGCAGTGCCATTTAAATCCTAGGGCCCTAGGACCAGTTGGTTTATAACTAGATTAACTATGGTGTATGGTACTGGAGATATCTCTATAGTAAATGGGGGTTATAAACCTGTAACTGGGGGGCAGTTTACCTTGTAGGGATGGTAGCACACAGATTCCCCCAGTCTTCCGGGCTCCTTCCAAAGCCACGTCAGCGCAAGACCTTTTACGGGTCACAGCACTGCCTCTACGGGACTGCCGTGGGCATGGATGCCATGGCTATCTCATCACCTGTCATTCAAACGACAAGAAAAATGCCCATTGATGTTCAATGATGTTCCATGCTGCTCTATGTTCAAAGGGTGAAACCATACAGATGTTCACAGGCGTCCAAGTTCAAACAGACTTCTTTGGGCAAGTGGCCTAAGTTGGATCCAAACCGTTGCGCCCATTCCTCCGCATCATAGGCTCGAACTCGTTCGTAGATCCAGGGCTTCGAAAGCTTCGGTTTCATCGTCCAACTCCGTTCCACCTCAGCGTCGCTGTCGCTGGCGTCGTTGTCACTGTCGCTGTGCTCCATGGCTCGGGCAATCTGGGAAAGCCGGGCCCGCGGCGGCCCGAGCCTCCCAAGGGGTTTGCCCGGTGTGCCTCCAGTGCTGGCACCAGAACCCATAGTGACAGTGGAACTTAGAGCCCAAAGAGGCTGCGCCAGGTGGCGATGGCCCAGGGTGAAAGTAACTGTGAGAGGCACCTTTCTGTGCAAAATTGTTGAGTACATCACAAAAATCTAGATTCTCGTACTTCAAAATTCTTGGACATATATGACACAGTATGCAAAATCACAAACTCACCGCTGACACCCCCAGAGCTTCATATTCCAACTGGTTGGTCAAACTTCGGAATCGAGGAATGTGTAAATTCCGACCAACTCAGTTAACTTCCGACAAAGATAGCAATGGGAAATCCCGTAAAATCCCCTCAATACATGGGCATTTCCAATGGGGAAAACATCTATAAATGGGGAATGTTCGGAATGTTCCATTGCCATGCCTTACCAAAAAAAAACCTCCGCGATTGGGGCATGCTGCATCCGTCCTTTTCGATCCGAGTCTGGTAGCTATCCAGCAGAGAAAAGCCCCATTTTTTTCAGGCCAAAAAGTGACTCTGCTTTTGGGTTTTTTTTGGATCTGGCTTAAAATTCTTTTACTCAGTGACACTACTGATTCATGATGAATTCATGTTTTTTCAATGCGGTTGTTGATGTTGTTGTTTCAACTATCAAATTCCAGCCAGCAGTAGGGAAATCCATCAATGTTGGCCAGATCCGATGAAGTGATCTACTGCCGAAGAAGGAAGGGCATTTTTGTGATTTCCCAACAAATAGAAGACTGTACTCATGTACCCCCTTGACCATTTGAAAGTACTGCCTGCAGGAAACATCGCGGCCCTTGTCCGAAGATCAGAGCGAACTCCATCAGTTGATTCAGTTGTCAATCTCAAAAGCGTGCAACACTCATACATGCTTGCAAATTACAGGTGCCATAACATTCGCGAGAACCTTACCGCAGATGAGATGTTGTCTTAGGGGCACTGGCAGGAACCCATCTTCACTCTTCTCTCACCAACTTAACCACTGAGTCACCATGGCACTCAGCAGCTCACTGTTTCAGATTTAGAAATCAAAAGCATTACGGAGAAGTTGCCAAGTTACCGACACATGCCAACAAACAATAACAAACAACCTTCGCTCTGAAATGTAATCAGAAAGCAACTCAGTACTTCACAAAATTTACTCTTCTTTCATTTGATAGGGTGACGATGTGCAAGTGTGCCAAGCACTGTGTTTGCAGTTGTTCTGTATGCGCGTTGGCCGTGGCACCTCCTGGAGTGTTGCTGGAACCCTCTTCTTGGTTCTCGTTGTGGTTCGGTTGAGTCCGCAGTGAAAGTGCTGCACCAAGAAAGTGCTGCGCAGTGTTGCAAGACCTGTGGCAAAACCAACACCTCTTCGGCAGACCCTGTTCGTTTTCTTAGTCTATGAGGATCCAGACCCCACCCGAATCCGACAACTTGCAGTAACTTGCCCGCGTGTAGAGATCCAGCAGATCCAAGCGATGGCGGTCCCGTGAGATGCTCCGGATCCCATTGGTCGGAAGAGATGTCCGCAACAAAAATATGCCACAACCGGGCACCACTGAACCGGCTAAGAAACTGCGCAGGTTTCAAGATGGGAAAAAAGCAGATGTGGGTGACTGCCTCAGTCGCCATGGATCCCAAATATCCTCATGTTCCGCATTTTTTGGTGTGTCTTTGAAAATAGGATACCCGGAAATTTGAGGGTTGATCATGCTTCATGTTCCCAATCCGCCATTTTGGGAATCTCCCCATCCTTGGACAGACCCAATTGGAGTTTTGTAAAACCAGATAATGGTCAGCCTCTTTGCAGTCGATCATCATGAATACCTTCCAAGAAGAGCTTGTCCTGCTGCAGGGTCATCAAAACCACCTAAGTAGCGAGCCAATGAGCGTTGACGAAGGCTAAAGCAAGTTGAATCCTTAGAAGATCAAATGATTTCAGTATCCACAAAGACCAAAGATCGATATAGGTGGCATCCCTATCTAGGTCTCAAGTCTGTAGTTGGAAATCATCTTCTAGGAATTCTGGCTTTGCAAACTTGAGGATCCCAAACTCCTAGACTGACTTTCTGAATGCAACCAGGCTGTCCTGATGTTTGCCAAGCTCCTGGCCACAAGTCGCAGAGTGAAGAGCCTTAGACCGAGGCTTGGTATGCTGCAAGTGTCCCAAAGTCGCTTTGGGGGTTGGGGCCACACTTGTAACTTCCGGACATGTATCCACTAGAGAATCTGAATGAATCTGAATGAGTCTGAATCTGATGCCATTGACAGCCAAAGCTGAAACACTGATAAAAACCCACGGTTTGTGTCTCAAACGCTGAGAACCGGGCCCTATGAAGCATCCATCAGACTCGAGGTCCTTAGGGGATCCAGGACCCAAAGAAACCGCCCTTGGAATTGGTCAGTTTTACCATCCAGGTCGTTTTGACCTTCTCCTTTGCAAGGTCCTCTTCAACCTGTCTGCCGTCAAGCGAGCATGGTAGTAGTGTAGATTCCCCAGATGGGGCGACGCAAAAAGACTCCCGCATGACTTCAGAACCCCCCGTTGCTACCGTTGCGATGTCCGGGAACGGTCAAAGCCCGACCCGGGTCACCCTGACTCTCTCGATGTCGCTGTCCAAGTGGATCTGCAACTGTGCCTCAGGGATGGCAACTTTGGACTTTGGAAAATCCAAAAATGCCAGAAAATCAGGAAAAACGGCATCTTTTTCTGGAGTTACAGTGTATTAACAAGCAATTCCCCAATTGATGGAGTCATATTCCAAAGAAGTCTTGAAACGAACTATACAGGACCTGAGGTGTTCACCAAACAGCCACCATGACACTATGACACTATGGCTGCCAAGAGACCGAAGAAATCATGACCTGCGGAGCATGGGAGATGGGGAAGCCCTTAGTGGGGAGGCTTCCCAATCTCACATTGGTGAAAATGGAGATTTGTTCAGTTGGATTCTGATGATCCATTTTTTTCCTAGCCATAGGTCTAGGTGAGAGCTGGCACCACAGCATCTATGCTCTCAGGTGAAAAAAACTCTCAGAAAGGCGCTTCACGGTTGAAGGCCCATGTTTTGATCTGTTCGCGGTGTTCCCCATTCTGTATTTCAAACGGTATGTGCTCCTTGTGTCTGAGCCAGCAATCTTTCATGGTTTCATATGTCCACGCTGCTCTTGGGCGTCCCACCCTTCTGTGTTCAACTTGTTGTGGCAGAAGTTTTCTTGTTGCAAGCGTTGCTTGGTGTTGCGGGTGGTCTCTAGGTCTTCTGATGGTATGGCCTGACTGTTTCCTTCGTTTGTCTCTTTAAATGTCACTTAATGGACGGATGATTCCATCTGCGCCTTCACCCATTTCCAAATCTGCGCCAAATCTGCGCCTTCTGATGATCTATGACGATCCCAAATTTATCCCCCAACATATCGAAGGTAAGGGCAATGTGGTTAATAACCACCGCAATATTCACACTCACCAACTGGAATTTTGGGCC
>Ga0126342_10017303_pt1 | contig 12472 bp, 12 predicted proteins | sample Cyp1metagenome_FD_92528 | JGI IMG/M metagenome (GOLD analysis project Ga0126342, IMG submission 92528) | Coral microbial communities from Lord Howe Island, Old Settlement Bay, Australia - Cyphastrea 1 metagenome | ecosystem: Host-associated > Invertebrates > Cnidaria > Coral ...
ACCTTATCACCATCCTTTGGTGACACCTTGGCTGCCTTACCTTCGTCTGTCTTGGCATCCACAGTCTTCTCCTCAACCTTTTTGGGTCGGCTGCCATCCTTTGGCTTCTTCTCATCTGTCTTCATGACCTTATCACCATCCTTGAGTGGCATTTTGACCTTTTTGTCAGGTTGGTTCTCATCAGGTCTATGGCATCTATGGTCTGCTGATTCTTTGTTCTTACCTGTGCCATCCTTTTTTTCCTTGTTTTCTTTCTTTTCCTTTTTCTCCTTCTTCTCGATCTTATTTAGGCACACTGGGTCATGTGAACTTGCAGCACCTGTGCTGATCTCTGCCATAGGTTTTGCTTTCCCCATAAGTCCTGTGCATGAGGCTGGGTCAACCTTATAATATCTTATAATATAGTGTGATTGTTTTGCTATATCAACTATTTGTGTCAAAAGAACACCTTGATGGGTTCACTCAGAAGATGTTTGATAGATCATGGCTGCTTTTATCAAAAACGACTTGATTCAGCGATATGGTCCTTCAGAGAGCTTTTGAGGTAGCACAAGGAAAATGGCAAAATGCCAATTTTGAGCCCCGCTGAGACACGGTAATGACACGCTGTGCCTTCGATATACAAAGTGACCCCTTTGATATCTAAGTGACCTTTTTGATTTCTAAGTGACCCTTTGATAATGACAAGTGACCTTTTTGATATTGCTAAGTGACCGTTTTGATAATGCCAAAATTGGCCAGTGACACGCAAATGACACGCAGTGACACGCACGATTTTCCTAGTTTTCCCCAAAAAAAACATTTTGATTTTTCAGCCTGTGTCAGGATCGTCAAGGGCAAATATCGAAAGATCAACTGCCAATTGCCGGGGAACTCAAGTTACCCAGGCTGATCAGTCTGTGATTATACCAAACAGTGCAAGTGCATTTTTCCCCCATAAGAGCACGCGTATGGTGTGTATGTTCCAGATCCAGTATGGATCAACCCAGTAAAGAGTGCCTGCTTTTCAGGCTATTGTACTTGGATGGCATATGGTTTACTGCGTCTCAGGTTCATCATCCAAATCACATCGGCAATCCCGGGATACCAAGCGTAGCTGCGCATACTCTTCCCTGAGCAGTGGGTCAGTTGCAGGCATGACCCTGTGGTTTGGTAGTGAGGGTCAAGGTCTCTAACGATTTTCACCAATGAATTTACTGTAACAGTAACATATGCTTAAATGGTCCCCAGCCTGCTCAGGAATTTGCGAAGTTGTCCAGCCCAACAGGAAACACATATTTTCTCCAATGCCACCATCTCCAAAAAACGCAGCCATTGCTCACGGGTCATCACCAAAATATCAGTAGTCTATCTCCAAAAGGAATTGAGCCCGCAGTAGCTAGCACACTCCCAAGCTGTTCATCAGTGTGACAATGAATGCATATGGAGGATGAACCCTCCTATATAAGCAAAGTGTATTTTTCCCACCGAATTACTAGTATACCTTAGGATCTTAAAACACAAATGTCGATATCACCCCATCCGATTTAATGCACACATTTTGACAAACCCGTTGCCGCTCCTGATCCAAGTTCCAAGGTGCTTCACCTCAGCAAGGAGCGCCATTGACACTGATCTGGTCCCTTGACCAGATCATCAAGGCACCCATCGTCATCCTCATCGGGATCTTCCGGTGCCACTCTGATGTCCTGCGAAGGGATAAGCAGAAATTGTGAATATCTTTTCGGATATCGTAAGGTCTTATGAAATATACCAAGATTATTTACATGTCTCAGCTGGTCAAGATCGATTGATTATATATTAATATATATATTTTAACTGGAAGGTTAGAGCAACATTGCAATAGCAGGGAGCGATAATTTTGTAATGCCCTTAGATAGATTCAACCCAAGTTGAGAGGAATCATCACGAGTAAATACATGTAATATATAAAACCATAGTTGGAGGGGCGTAATAATATCATGGATAGAAACAACACAGTACTGGGCAGTAATAATTTTGTAAGGCCCTTCGAACATAGCTCAAACCCAAATTGGGGGGAAGCAACACAAGTGACATAACCAAAAGTACTATGGATGATCATAACCTTTAGCGCACATTCATTTGAAACATTTTGGAACCCTTGTCCACTGTAGGCGCTGGCGGCCCAGTAGGTAAAAGCAAGGATCCAATCGCTAGGCCAAACTGTAAAGGGTATTCCCCTGACCTCTTCAACGCTTTGGACTTACCATTTACCTTTTTTTTTCCAGTGGTCTTGTCTACGACAACGTCCACGAGCTTCTGCGACCCATGAATCCTGGGCAATGTGCGCTCAAAGAGACCAGCTACAGGGTGAAGGTTGGCTGGCACAGTTGCTACGCTGTGACTACTGCGGTGACATCCCTGGAAGGATTACGTTGCACAGCACGAAGGAATTGTTTCATTTGATGGGCATCAGTTGAAGTGCACACACTTTGAGTGGGATTGCAACTGCTGTGGCATCCCTGATCAACACAAAGTGAACTGCCCGTTCACAGACATGACCTGCACCCTTTGTGGGAATGTCGGCCACCATGGAGAACATCAATGGAACTAATGGCTGCCCTTGGCTAAGCCAGCATTGGCACATCCAACCTGGAAACCATTGAGTGCATGAGATCACTGTGGTGCAATCAGCTTTTGGGATGATAGAAAATTGTCCCACCATAACAGTTAGATATAAATCATATATTATAGTGCAGTAATGATATATACCTATAAGCCCGCCAGACGTCCTGCGCAGGGAATCTTTGAGCATTTTCACATTCAGAGGCCGGCTCAGGGAGGAGATGTTGTTGAGAGTGCCATGTATCCTTGGGGCTGGAAGTAGAATCCAAATTCCATCAAATTCCCAACTCGAGTTGATCTGTGTTTTAGAGTTTATACACAAACATGTTTGGCCCATTGTCGTGACAACATGGGGGTATAGATAAACTTGCAGTCAAGGGACACTGTTGGCTTCAATGTTGCCGCACCGAAGTCTCCCATGCAAAATGCCACACGCCTGCAATGGAACATGCTTGGGTCAAGGGACACCACATCTTCAAAGGATCAATGTGGGCATTTTTTTTACTTGGTGTATCTACTAATGTATATTGGATAACATTATATGACGTATTACGACATACAATGGAATTTGATATGTCGATCTTTACATCTCAGTATGATTCTCCAAAGTTCAACACCACCACCCAGTCCTGCAACCAGCCCACTGAAGAAATTTTCGGACAGGAGGCCATAGCCACATCACCTGAAATTGGCCATGGATCGAAATTGATTCAATGACTGGGGTTACATCGTACCATCAATGTTGTTGAAACAAGGCACTGAACTCTGGGGCTGCTCTATAAGGATCTTGACATTGCGCTTCACGGCATAGTATAGTCTCAGTTGTTCATTGGAATTAATTTTGCAACTCAATGGGGAAACAAAAGCATTTCGTAGGTATATCTGATCATGAGCCAATGGGACCAGGTAACATGTAAAGAAGTCGCCGGACTAGGATGTTCGCCAAAGCAACAAGCCTTTGGTTGGGGTTTCCACCAGGGTTTGCCCAGCTTCTTCCAGTAACTGAAGAGCTCATAAAAATCCATAAGCAACATGGTGGAGCGACCACCAGAATACCACCTTCTCGGGTATTTCGCACCTTGGAACTACACAAGGTTATTAACAATTGGATGGCGGCAATTGGAAACAGGAATTGAGGTTGTATTTTTAGCTCATGCATATTTATCATATTGATCAATAAAGGTCCTGGTTGGTTCTGGTTGGTCGGTACAGGCGACATCAACTCAGCTCATCCCACTAGGATTACCACAATAAAACAATTTACTTTTGCCAAGGTACAGCCATAAGGATTGTTATGAATCCAATTGTCCGCATCAAATTGTGGTTGCTGGAATACAATACCTTAGTTGGCTAGCATGCATGGGCTCACTTGGTGACACATGATATCACAACAGATCCCATATGAGGGCATGATGCTCTTTAGAGGGAAGCCCATAATATTGTATATATATATATATCAAACCACCCTATGAGGCATGACCAAATAAGCAACCCAGGTGCGTCGAATTCCTTCCCAACATATCCACTCATCCTGAGTCCTTTGGAAAGGTTGGCCTTCCCCGAGCACACTTCTACCTCAGGACCGGGGCCACTAGGCTTTGTTGGTAGTGGTGGAAATCCCATCTATAGGCATGTGCTAGCTAGTATGCGTTGTTGCAAAAACCGTGTTGCAACCTGGGAACAAAGTCACATGGTACAGACGAAGTCTGGATTTGCGACAGCAGCAATAACACTGGAATAAGGTTCTTGGCTCTCATGGCCTTAACCCTCTATTCTTCAACCTGCCGTCCTAGAGCCAAAACACTCTCATAAATTTGATCAATCAACTGGCATACATGCTGAAATTGCAAACGATCATAAACGTGCAGAATCAAACCCAATGGGAAAGCAGTTTTTAGTTCTTTTCGATCCAGACAGATCAATGGCCAAATGGATGCCAAATGGATTGAAATAGCAAATGCCATTGCTGGGCAACAATGTGATCGCACAGCCACATTATGGAAGCAACATGAAAAACATAAAGTATAATTCATTTGGGATCGATATGACAACTTTAGACCCAAAATAGTTTGATTGGCTGTTGCCACAAAGTTGCAGCCACCCCGCTAGGACACCATTCACTAGCAGGGTTTTCCCTGCAAAAGGTAAACCGGCGCTCATTGGTATCACTTCCCCATAAAACAACCATATATAGGTTTGATAAGCATTTTTGGACCTGTTAATTAACTTTAGCCCAACAAAGTGTTGTTGTCATTCAGCTTCACGTGATCAACCAATCATTTCTTTTTACGGTTCTTACGGCCATCAGTGGTTCCATCGGACTTAAAACCATGTTTGATGGCCTGGCACAGGGAATAGTACTTAGTACCATCCTTGCTTATGAAGACCTTGTAGGTCCCTCCCTTCAGTTTTCCTGTCAGCCTCCTCCTGGTTTCGAGTTTCCAGCCGTCCTGGACATCAGCAAGATGAATAACTTCGAATTTCCTTGGCTAGCTAGTATGGTCTGACCTAGTGGATGGTTTTGGAATGTGCTGGTCATGTTATATAACATATTGAAACAACAAATTATGCCATTGATGGGTGCCTATTGCATACCAAGTGTCGCTGACTTACTCTTTGGCTTCTTTGAGTTTATTAGCTCTAACTGTTCAGCTGGACAGGGTACTGGTGCACTGGCTTTGTCTAATGCTGCTTGCTGGACTCTTGAAATGACAACTTTGAACGAAGCATACGAGAAGTCCTTCGCATCCACAACGTCAACCAGGGAAGAAGACTCCTAGCCAACAAAGGATTTCCCATGATTCCCCTTTGAGATCTACTGACTCTATATATCATGACTATATCTGGGACTATGTTCTGGGCTGTATATCGGATATGTTGGGTTATCTATTGGAGCTATTCGGGGCTGTACAGGGCTTTAGGCATGGGAATGTGTAGTAACATAAGATATCATAAGATATCATGCATATATCGGTGAGATAATATGTGGTACATGCAACCAATCCCAAACAAGCAAATTCTATCGCACTGAGGACCCACCGAAGGCTCCTCTGAGCGCTTTGCCACACGACGTGGAGGTGCAGCAGCTGCTGGAGCAGCTGGTTTCGGAGCAGCTGGCTTCGGGTGGGGGGTCAAGCTTCCTGGGCAGTGGTCACAGGCCCAAAGTCTGGTTGTGTGTTGGGATGTGTTGGGTATCAGCTGATAATATGGATTAAATTGAAATACTTAACTTTTACCTCCTAACCAGTAAACATGTTCATGGTCACCCTGAAACAAAAACCAAGAATCTAGCACTCTTTGCTCGATGCCGATGTCTGGGAGCTCGAGGTGGCTCATCCGACCCCAAGCCTTCGGGTCCTTCAACATCCTCAGTACCTTTCTTCACTGGTTTTCCTGTTCCTTTCACTTTGGGTCCTGGCTTTGCTTCTTCAATCTTCTCTTTGGCTTTCACTTTATCCTTCTTGTCATTCGTCGTGTTCTTGGTGGTGGCCTCTTCAGAAGATGCTGTCAATTCTGGTGGTTTCTCAGATTTAATCTTTTTGGCTTTGGTCCACATATGTATCTCTGACTGTTTGAGTCTTCTCTTAGCCTCGTGTACTGCTTCCATGCTTGAAAGACATGCAGGGATGGGATACTTTGGCCCTGGCGAAGTCCACCTGCGAATGTTGCTTTTTGGAAACTCTTCCCTGACACGGTACCCTGCCTTTGCAGCCTGCTTTGCCTTTGCAGCCTGCTTTGCCTTTGCAGCCTGCTTTGTCTTTGCAGCCTGCTTTGTCTTTGCAGCCTGCTTTGCCTTTGCAGCTTGCTTTGGCTTGTCATCTTTCGGGCTATCATCACCTTCATCCTCACTGCCGGAAGTCGAATCCTCAGGCTGTTCCATGGATGAGATGCTGATGTCATCTGTTGCGACCGAATGTTCATCATCCTCCTGCTCATCATTTTTTGAAACCTTTGCTTTGTCTGCCCGGGTGCATTTCATTGCTTTCTTTGGTGCTGCCTTTGCTTTTCCAGTCTTGGCATTCTTTACCTTCGACATCACTTGCTGGTCAGACATACCAACAGTACTGAAGCCTGCAGCCGCAGCACTGGGTCGGCCAAGAGGACGTGCTTGTGCACGTATGGTCGCAGCTTCCTTTTGTTTTGCTTGCTTTTCATCATCATCTTCTGAATCACTCTTGTCACTGCTGTCTGTTGAAGAATCTTCATCTTCGTTGCTGCTGCTGCTGCTTTCTGCTTCTGCTGTCTCGTCCTTCTGGTGCATCGCTTCATCCTTGTCATCCACTGGAGCTTCACTCTTCTCATCCTTGTCTTCATCTTCTTCACCAGACAAAGCTTCACTATGATCTTCGCTTTTGGCGTCCTCTTCTACCAACGGTTTCTCGTTCCTATGTGGCATTGCTTCATCATCCACATTGTTCTTCTTCTCCTCAGCCTGTCCATCTTCATCTTCATCACTCTCATCTTCGCTGCTGCTTTCATCAGGTGCTTCTTCCTCAACCTTCTGTTCAGCAGTCTGCTTTTCCTTTTCATCTTCACTCCCATGGTTGCCATTTTCGCTGCTGCTTTCATTTTCTGGCTGCTGCTGTTCATTGTCCCTTTTCTCAGCCTGCTTCTCTTCGTCATGATCTCCTTCGCTACTGCAAGCTTCATCATCACTCCTTCCATCTTCATTTGTCTGCATTGGGGTCTCATCATCTTTCGCCTTTGCTTCTTGTCCAGGGTCTTCATCACTGGAGGCTTCATGAGCGCTGTCTTCGCTGATGCTTCCTTTGCCTGCTGGTTGCTGGTCACCTTCATCAGTGCTTGAATCCTCATCACCATCACAGTCACCAGCGTTGCTGCGTTCATCTTCTGCAGAGCTTTGTTCTTTCCAAACCTCATCTTCTGCATCTTTCATTACTGAAACTGTTTCTTTTTCACCTCATCCTCTTCCCCGCTTGTTCCACATTCATCTTTGTCAGCATCATCGTCATCACTGCTGCTGTTCTCCTCTTCAGGGTGCTCCTTCTCTGCAGTCTGGATTTCTTTGGCATCATCCGATGCACTCTCTCCGTCAGAAGTCACGCGTTCATCTCCGTCTCCATTCACTTCATCATCATCGTTATCACTTCCAACAGAGCTGGACCGTTCTGATTTTTCTTTGTCCTCACTTTCTGCTTCATCCTCTTCAACCTGTGCAGCTTCCACATCCACTGCTTTCATTGTCTCAGTATCATCTTCATCTGCACTGGGTGCTTCTGCATCATCTTCCTCCATGCTGGATGCATCTCCTCCGTCCGAGTTGCATGCCTTTGCGACTTCTTCATTCTTTTCAGTGCCTTCTAAGTCTTCACTGGAGCTGCAGCCTGATGAATCTTCGTCTTCACTTTCTTGCCCTTCACTTTCTGTAGCTTTCCGCTTCGTGCCTTTTCCTTCTTCTTCGCTTTGCTCCTGCATTTGGGTAATGTTCACATGGGGAACTATGGTTGTAAATCCGTGGGTATAGGTTTTGGGGTGACCATGCTTAGGCCCATCCCATCTCAAATAAACAAATTCAAACATACATATGTTAAAGTTTAACCAAATGACATCGATTTCGGTATCAGAAGGGTGAAGATCCATGTCATCATCAGGCAGTCTGTCGTCGAAGAATTCGCGTTGAGGTTCAGAGTCAGTGATTTCAATGATAGCTTTGGACCCAGAATTTTTCCTTAGTTACAAAAAGGCAATGGGGCTGATGTGTTTTTGTTACTGAAATAAATTTATCTAAGAATCATTTGGTGGTCATCCAGGATGTCGAAAGGCATCTCAGGCATAGGTTGGGTATCAACTTCATCAGGGTTCCTTGGGTGGATGGAATGGAGAAATCACATTTACATTAAATGTATTCATCATAGAAAATGCATAATACATTCACTTCCCAGCTGCGTGGTTAACGTGCTGCTGCTGGAACTGGATGGTCTGAAAGACATTTTTTTATGTCGAAGTAGCACTTTGTGGCATTTCCCAGCCTCAATTGTCATGAACTGATCAAAGAATTATCGTTGTTTTCCCAGGTAAGGGTAACCAAATAAAAACAACAATGGTTAAGTTCTCATGCAGCTGTGGTGCTTGGTCCCGTATCCATGAATCAATGTCCGCTTTCTTGGTGAAGGGGCCTAAGATAAGACAACTCATGGCAGACCCCACCTAAAACAGGCTGAATTTAAGTAATTATTTCAGAAGTGGTCAACCATGCGCCAAGATACAAAGAGATTTGGTTGTGGATATCTGTTGGATTATCCTCCTAATTTCAGCCTCACGTAGAGCCCGACTCAGGTTGGCATCATCAAATGCCAGCCGCAACCATTGGTTCCCTAGGCATCGTAGATACCCACCAGGGACAAACTCTTGGTCTTCCTTCACAGAAGGCGGCATATGCTTTTCCATAGACTTTCGAAGAAGCCTAGGATGTTGGAGAGATTGACCTAAAGATATGTTACGCTGGCACCAAGGTGATCTTACATCATATAAAAATAAGGACAAGGCACTGTCCCTCAGGGGAGAGGTCCTTCAACTTGGTCCCAGGGTCAGGCAAAGGCATTTCCATGGCTTCACTAGGCTTGATGCCACAGGAATCTTATATAATAAACACCATGATTACCAGCCATGGTTTTTGTTCATTGTGGCAAACCTACCATTTTTATGTTTAATGTATTATCTAATGGAAGGTTGGGTTCCCCTACAGGCCCATGACCCATGATCTTCCATCATTCATTGCTCTATGTTCTTCATCTGAGCCGCAGGTCCTTGGAAGAGCGAGCAGGGCCTGTCATCGCCCATCAAGGGCCAATCAGCCCATTCCCAACACATCCCTTCAATAGGGTCACAACTCCTCTGATTATAGATCAACTTATTTATATATCAAAGGGTCACTTAGCATAAGAAGTGACCTTTTCGATCTATTAAGTGACCTTTCGAGGTTTTTTTCTTAAGTGACCTCAAGTCATGGTCACTTTGACAGACCTGGTAAATATTATATTATCATAATATCATATCATACTTGTAATATAAAATCACATAGAACATATTAATATTAATGTATCTACAGTATATAGACTCAAGTAATTTCAATTGTGGAGCCTGCAATGTCGCAATGCAACCTCATAATGCAGTCTCTTATCCTATCATACTCTGTCTATAGATGCAGCACTTGCTCTTCATATTTGTTATGATTTGATATTATTTGTTCATGTTGGACATCGGTAGCCAAATTTGATCCGAGATTTCCCGACTGGGAGGCCTCTACCCGCACTGCTTTAAGGGCCTCCCTTCAAAGAGCCGAGTTCCGGGACCTGGCAGAGCATCCTGCACTGGACGTTGCAAGGACACAGGGCAGTCAAGACATGTCGAAACGTGTCAACACCTTTTGGCATCCTTTTCGCATCTTTTCGCACTTGTGCAGTTTTGGTGCAAGCTCCGCAATATCTTGTAAAGTTTTGCAACATTGTTGATTCATGCTGCGTGTAAGCTATGGAAGGGGCAGGATCACATTTGCCTATGCACATGGCACATATCTCAAAATCAGTTTAGGGAGCAGAACTGTGGTGTAAAACTACTTGTCATCAATACTTTGATATTTGATGATATTTGTATCAATGAGTAAACGCTGCATATACTGTAAATACATGATGTCACAATATGTCACATGTATAACCATGATTAACAATGTAATTTGACAAAAAAAATGTAGTAGGCTTGGATGATCTCGATTTTACTTCCATGACTTGCCCTTGAAGTTTGAAGTGCAAGGAGAAAGCTAGCAGCCATAGACAACCTGCGGGAGGCTTGTTGAACTTTGTTGAACTGACTTACTTGCAGGATTGCGTTCTAGCATGTAGCAACGTAGAGATATGTCACGACATGCAACTCATGTCTCTACAAAGCTACGAGACTGCACCAGGTAGCAGAGCAATCAGATGATCCTGGCACTATCGAAGCAGCCCTCGAACAAGCAAAGCGATTGCGAGTGGATCCTGATCTCATCAGCAGCGCCGAAGGCATCTTAGACAGGCGGCCTGATGTTTCTTTAGAATTGAAATTCTCACATGTTCGGCAGGGATTTGGCGATGCACCGGAAAGCAATGGCACAAGAGAAGGAGCAGAATTGTTGGAGGAGTAATGAGAACATCAGGAAGACCATAAAAAGCTGCATAGTCTCAAGTGTAAGCAGAACAACGAAAGCAGAATAGGTGTTGGATGGTGTTGGAAAAGGTCGAACGCAACTTTAGCGAGAATAATCAACGAACACATTCGACACATATAACTGAGTTGAACCGGATTGAACTGGAACCAGCCAGGGAGATGGGGATCAAACGCTTTGGCCTCAAACATGGCGTGGTGATCGAGGAGAGGGGAGGCGAAGCGCTACCAATCCCTTATCAGGACAGAGCACAGATGTGATCAGATGTGGCTGAATCATTCTGAATCTGTTTGTTGTACAACGGTCTTCTCGATTTCGAATGAGGAAGCAAAAGAAGCAAAGATGTAGCATGATGTGGCACAAAAAGCAAGCTGCAAGAAGAATTACAGAAACATGAATCAACACCTGTTATTGAGTTGTCCTCAGCGGAGTGTATCATTCCAGAACAAAGGGCGCTTTGTAACTGATGATGGTGAAGGAGCGCTTTCGTAGCGAAGACATTTTCTTTCTCTTGATTGATGCCTCTAGGCAGCAGGATGAGTTAAGGGTGAGGACTAGGCAGAGACACGGTGGTCTTGAGCTGCCAACTTTGCTATGCCGCTTGGTCCAGCTCAGGTATTCAGGAGCCGAACTCTTCAGCAGGTAGCTATGCCAGTAGTTATTTGCAACCTGGATCAAATTGACACCGAGCTGATCAAGAACATTAAACAAAAGTTCAATATAGTTAGATCATGTTAGATCTACTAGTACTTAGAATTATAGATATATATTTATATAATTTTAATAGAATTGGATGAGTTGAGTTGATAGTTAGTTTTGATAGTTTGGCGCTTCTCACCTTCCAAGTCCAGATAAGCCCAAGCCTTGGAAGTCATTGGGAGCAGCTTTGAACACTTTGATCAAGGCACCCTATGGGCAATGGTTTGCGCTGCTGTTAGTTCGAGACATCACCTGGCTGAGGGCGCTTGGAGGCAAGTGCCTTCGTTGGTTGCATACAGTTGCTCTGATATGTTTGCTTCTTTTCTGGAACTGTCTGGAACATGCTCTAAGAATCATCTAGGACCATTTATAGATACATCAATTATCCTACATATCTATACATATCTAAATTGGTAGAAACTTGCAGTGAGCCCCTTCCGCAGTAAGTTTTTGGTGCCAACATCCGTTGTTTTTCCTGCTGCAGGTTGAATCAGTTCCTGGTCACTCCGTTGGGCTTGCTGCTAACCTTTCGAACCCAGCAATCGATCACTCGCTTCAATGGAGCAGTCGACCTCTGGAGCAAGGTTTCCAGCGCATGCAGAACTTTGTCCAGAGCGTTATTTTACCAAGATGCCCGAATTCCCCTGGCATCTTGACTTTGACAATGGTCGCTCAGACTGTCAGACTTGTCACTTGATGATGGCCCATGACCCAGGGTTCTTGGTCCCAAGCCTGTGGCAGAGTGTAAATGGGGGTTGTCCAAAATTATGGTACCCGAAAACGCCCTTACGCCGCGCTTTCGCGAACCTTTCGCGCCCTTTCGCGCCCCAGCAGAATCGGGACGTGAGATTATGATCAGGTTTTCGTTTACTTATAGGTTTATAAATAATGGTATTCAGACCCTTCGCGAACCTTACGCCGCCCTTTCGCGGCCTTTCGCCACTGCAGCAAAACATACACATCCATATCTGCAGATGTCACTCGGATACTAAAAGCCTTGCATGGGTTTTAGGACGACTCCCAAAT
>Ga0126342_10017304_pt1 | contig 12472 bp, 6 predicted proteins | sample Cyp1metagenome_FD_92528 | JGI IMG/M metagenome (GOLD analysis project Ga0126342, IMG submission 92528) | Coral microbial communities from Lord Howe Island, Old Settlement Bay, Australia - Cyphastrea 1 metagenome | ecosystem: Host-associated > Invertebrates > Cnidaria > Coral ...
ATCCATGCATCCATGCATCCATGCATCCATGCATCCATGCATCCATGCATCCATGCATCCATGCATCCATGCATCCATGCATCCATGCATCCATGCATCCATGCATCCATGCATCCATGCATGCATGCATCCATGCATCCATGCATTCATGCATCCATGCATTCATGCATCCATGCATTCATGCATCCATGCATCCATGCATCCATGCATCCATGCATCCATGCATCCATGCATCCATGCATCCATGCATCCATGCATTCATGCATCCATGCATTCATGCATCCATGCATCCATGCATCCATGCATCCATGCATTCATGCATCCATGCATGCATGCATCCATGCATCCATCCATCCTTACATCCATACATCCATACATCCATACATCCCTACATCCCTACATCCCTACATCCCTACATCCCCTACATCCCTACATCCCTACATCCCTACATCCCTACATCCCTATTACATCCCTACATCCATCCCTACATCCTTACATCCATACATACATCCATACATCCATACATCCATACATCCATACATCCATACATCCATACATCCATACATCCCTACATCCCTAAATCCCTCCATCCCTACATCCCTATTACATCCCTACATCTCTACATCCCTACATCCCTACATCCCTACATCCCTACATCCATACATCCATACATCCATACATGCACGGATGCATGGATGCATGGATGCATGGATGCATGGATGCATGGATGCATGGATGCATGGATGCATACATACATACATACCTACCTACCTACGTACATACATACGTACATACATACGTACATACATACGTACATACATACGTACATACATACGTACATACATACATACACTATATATATGGTATAACATTAGTAATATACATGTGACATATAGTACTAACGATAATAACAATCATGATGATAATGATGATATTGATAATGATAGTAATGACAATAACAATAATCGTACTAGTAATATAACAGTTATAACGAAAAAGAATAGTAATATATATATATATATATATAGATATAGATATGCTGGGCTCATTCCGGTTCTTCAAGAATTTCGGTCATTCCTGGTACCATCCCAGGTCGGAATTCTAGCTGAAAAGAATGTTGGCAACACCAGGATTGGACGAGCGAAGCTAGGTCAATCTTAGATGGGCACTTTAATCCTTTAGTGAGCCAGCTAAGAAAATATCTTTTTTGAAGGGTACCCTCTGGTAATTTAACCTAGCAATGGAAAATGGCCATTTAAAGTGGATTTTCCCATTGAAAATGGTGATTTTCCATAGTTTTTTGTATGTTCACCAGAGGGTATCTAAGATTGGCACTGGCGGGCCATAGGATGGCTTAGTCCCAGAAATCCCATCCTAGGCTGCGAGAGGAAGGGAAGTTCGAAACAGCCTGGCGAGAGGCTGGTCGAAACAGTCGAAACAGATGGAGTGGTGATTCCAATCATAACTGGTTGGTGGTTTGGAACATCAATTTTATGACTTTCCATATATTGGGAATAATCATCCCAATTGACTTTCATATTTTTCAGAGGGGTTGAAGCCACCAACCAGATAAAGTGACCATGTTTGGGGATTTTGAGTGATCTGATTTTTCAATTCTCAATACACAATGAAGAAAGTGTATCGTTTTATGCGTCTTGTTTTGAATGTTCAGGTTTTCACGTGAGTGTTTTTCATTGATCAAAGTATCAAGGTGTCACAATTTTAGCTTCGGTCATGACTGTTTTTTTTCTGCTGAAGGTTGCTTAAATGCCAAATTTGGAAAGTTCTTTGGAACGTTGTTGATCAATATGTCATAATGTATTTATATGTATTTTTTGTATCGAATGTCCATTGCCACCGCTACCGTCAGGAAAAGACCTGTGTGGTGAGACTCCTGTCGAAGGTACAGGAGAACCCTGATCGCGACATGGTCTGGGGCCCTAGGTTGATCTCCACAACCTCAGTTTCGATCAGTCCGCGAATGATGGGATTACAATTGGAGGAGAATCATCAATTGTATGAACAGAAATCTAGGGAATTGTTATATATATATACATACTCTATGGATCTCTATGGATCCAAATGCACTCTTACTTAGATGGTACTTTACCCCCTAAATTATACCCAAATCACTTTTATCAGATGGCAACAATGGATTCATTGTTATAGATTATCCAGATGGTTAGAACCTCCCTGAAAGGTGTTCCTGCCCGAAAAACATGATGACACGAGAAGCACATCAACAAAGACTCAGAACGTAGGAAACAACTTGAAAGCCATATTTCTTGGTACTTAAACACCATTAAACACCATTAAACACCATTAAACACCATTAAAAACATATAAGCACCATATTTTGCAGTTGGAAACCTGTTGACCTTCTGGGGATTCGAACAGCTCTCGAACGGAGCAAGGTGAAGGAATTGGAACGGAGAACCACGCAGACGGTGTCTGCACGTGTGGGTGGCGGCTTTTTATACCACGCACAACAGGTGCGGGGCCCCAGAGTGGCCCAAAAATCTCTCAATCTGGGGGAAATATCTCAACTTGTGATCCAAAATGTGACGGGAAAAATGAAGATCAACCATGGAACAAGGGACAAGAAGCGCAATTGAATGGAGCATTCCAACAGAAACAGTTGAGGATGATTTTCGAACTGTAATGGAAGTGATGTGCTTCGGGTCCATCTGAACTTTGCAATTTAAGTCATGAAGTAATGACAAAATAAATCAAAATAGTGATATACCCTCTGGCAATTCAACAGTTTGCTATTTTTACAATGGCCATCGAAATAGTTGATTTACCTACTAGACTCTAGGCATGGCGATTTTCCAGTTCGCAGGATGCCGGGTTTCCAGGTTTGATGACCAAAAGGTGAACCTTCCATTGCTGGCAACTGACAAAGTCACACAACTGGCGATGCTGAAAAATGGCCATTGAATCTCCATCTAATATCATCTAATACTCTATAAATTTACTGGATAAACCTTCTTTTCAGACATACACATAGAAATACAGTATATCATTTCATTTCCATTCATTAATCCAGATTTATCCCCACCATGACATTGAATCCCCAATTCAGAAATGTGTATACATATATATATATAATCCCCATCCTGACATCGAATCCCCATTTCAGAAATATATGATTTCCCCTTTCTAAAATCCAGGTTAGTTCTCATCATTGCCAGGTGGAGCTGGGAATGGAGAAGCTCTTCGAACACAAATCGTCCGCACCCTGGAGCGCGCAAAGTGACTGCACCGTGGCCATTGGACCCAAGGCGCGGTGAAGCGGCGGGCGCGATCCAACTGGGGGAAATCTGAAAACACGTCTATATATATATATTCTATAACATTTATTACATTACATAATATATATATATAGAATTATATATATATATACAGATGTGTTTCCTTGGAATGGAAGATCAAAATCAGCGTAGACATGTGTATAATAGTATAAAACCATAATATACACAATACAATACACGTAATACAAAATATACACATGTTCTTATGGCCCATCCAACGGGTGAAACATATAACTACCTTCAAAAATATATATTAAATAAAAACACATATTTTCACACAGTATATGATACATAATAAAATATACATGCTACAGTAATAATATTAGTTACGATAGTATCAACATCAATAAATATATACATAATATACGATATATACACACGATCTGGAAATGGGAAAAAGAATCTTAACTTTATGTCTATTTATATAACCTGATATTGATATATCATATATTAACATATCATCGAAATATTAATTAATATTGTTTATCGGCAATTTTCCATGGCACACTCGTAAACTACCGGAGAATATATGCCCGTGAGGGAGCCAATATCATTCATAGCATAATAGCTTAGAGGGTGCGTCCTCTTTTAGTGGCAGCTCTGTGAAGCCAGAGGAACTCTATTCACAAATCTTCTAGGGACTAGATATGATCATATATAAATTTGTAGGATCTATTGAGACACTCCAAGATATGATTCCATCATAATATCAAGTGTAGATGCTTCCATCAAGTGCAGATGAATATTCCATATTATGCCACTATTAATCAATTTATCAGTTACATTCCATTAGTATTATCAATAAGTATTCCATTATAACCATTAATATTCACTTCATATTCCATTCATATTTCACCCATATTCCATGAATTTCCCATTGATATGATCATCAAGTGTAGATTAATATATATATATACACAGACTAATTAATCTTATCTATCTGACCATATTCTGAGGTATAGATCCATTATTAGTCTTTATTATGTCCCATTAGCATTATCAATAAGTATTCCATGATATATTAAAACCATTAATATTTGATTGATATTTTCTTGTAATTCCATTGAAATTCCATTGATATTATCAGTGTAGATTGATACAGTAGATGATCATATCAAGTGTAGATGATTCAATCTTAAGTGTAGATGAATATTCCATGCCATTATGCCATTATTAATCATGTTCCATTTATATTTCACCAATATCCATGAATATCCCGTTGATATTAGCATCAAGTGTAGATTAATATGTATATATACAGACTAATTAATCTTATCTATCTGACCATATTCTGAGGTATAGATCGATTATTAGTCAATATTATGTTCCGTTACTATTATCAATAAGTATTCCATGATATATTATACTCCATGAGTATACCATTATAACCTTCATCAATGGTGTATCACGTATCAACTCTCACCATCATTAGAGTATCATCAAGTGTAGATTAATATACATATATATATAGACTAATCTTATCTATCTGACCATATTCTGAGGTATAGATCCACTAATCCATCAAGTATTCCAATAAGTATTCCATCAAGTGTAGATGGTTCCATCTTAAGTGTAGATGAATATTCCATGCCATTATGCCATTATTAATCATAATTCCATTCATATTTCACCAATATTCCATGAATATCCCATTGATGTTATCATCAAGTTTAGATTGATATATATATATATAGATATAGACTAATCTGATCTATCTGACCATATTCTGAGGTATAGATCCATTATCAGTCTATATTATGTTCCATTAGTATTATCAATGAATATTGCATAATATATAATAACCATTAAGATTCCATTGATATTCCCTTCATATTCCCTTCATATTCCATTGAATACTCCATTCATACTCCATATTTATACCAATATAACCATCATCAATGGTGTATCACCATATATTTACTATATAATAATTACCCTCTGGTAATTTAACATAGCTATGGAAAATCACAATTTTTAATGGGAAAATCCACTATTTCTATGGCCATTTTCAATAGCTATGTTAGTTTACCAGAGGGTAAGTGAATATCCCAACATACCCCACCATATCCCAAGCATATCCCACCATAAATGGTGATTTTCTATAGTTATGTTAAATTACCAGAGGGTAATAATTATCAACTATCACCATCTGACCAGGTGCCGCGCCCAGATGTGGAGCCGCGCCGCGCCAAGTTCCCGCCCTCCTCCGACGAGCTGCCCCTGGCGCCCGAGGAGATGCCACGGAAGCCCAGCGAGACGAGACGGGACCCACCGGGTGGCCGTGTTCAGAGAAGAAATGATGGGTTTTTAAACGTTTTTAAGGTGGAAAGTCACAAAAAAAATGGTGAATTCTAGGCTAGAAATTGGAAGAACTGGTGATTTTTCAGAAAAACATGGGAAAATAGTGAGGAATTTTCAGTAGACATTTGAAAAACATGTTGATTTCTGGGAAAAACATTGGAAGATATTGGAAGAAATTGTGATTTTTGAGATAAACATTGGAAACGCATGGTGATTTGGATGTAGGGAAACTTGACATGACATTTAGTCGATAGAAACAATGTTGGCCCTTTGGTTTCTGAGGTGAGAGTCCCCGTTGATTGGTGATCCCACATCATCCCAGTCATAACTCTAAATGTTAGTTATACTACCTGGATATATTATTGGTTTAAAACATTTGGATCATCCCGGTAATAATTAACCCAAGATCATCAACCCAATCAATTGGACTATTTAAGTTTTATTCCCCAATGAACCCAACAGTTCACCAAGTTATGTGCGTCAACGTCATCTGTGACGACCCCCTTTGAGGCCTCAGCCTCCGGACTACCCCAAGGCGCCCCGTTGTGATCAGTTTTGATGAACAACATGGATTTAAGCAGCAATAATTACCTCTGGTAATTTAACATAGCTATTGAACATGGCCACTTACAGCGGATTTAGCCATTAAAAATTGTGTTTTTTCCATAGTTATGTGGCTGTTCACCAGAGGGTAAGGTAAACAATGGGAATATGTTGACGGGATATAATGAATACAGACTAGGTCATCAAATGATACGTTTTTTTTTTTAAACACCGGGATATTTGGCGGAACATGGGGATCTTCCCCGAAGATATGGCCAGATTTTACGGGAGAATTATGATAGTAATCTTATGTAATCTTTACGTAGGGTGTTGGCTTTCCCACCCGTTGATTGATGGCTCCTCTATCATATGTTATGATTCCCAATCAATGGGCCTTGTTTTCCCGGTGATCTTGCCCCCGACTGGCAGAGAACTACTGGAGGATGGGCTGATCCTGAGGAATGATGGACACGGCTGTCCCTTCAAAGTGCATTAAAAGTCCGTCTAGCTACCCTTTGGTAAACTAACATAGCTATGGAAAATGGTCCATTTATAGTGGATTTACCCATCAAAATTGTGATTTTCCATAGTTATGATAGTTTACCAGAGTTGTTCTCTGAACATAGTGGTTCCAACACCCATGTTGGCCCAATGTTGGCTGATTGAAAGGTTGAAACTCCCGTGGTTTCGCTTGACACTCGATCAACTTCAATCCACCATTTCCCACTGCACCTGTCCACCAGAGAAGCCACGTAGCCTAGGCACCGCCGCCTTGTCCCGACTATGTGCCGCCGAAAGAGCGCAGGTGGGAAAGGTAAGGGCATCTCGGAAGGAATTTAGATTTGAAAAGTTAGATAATAGAGATTGTGTCCATTAAATATCAACAAGGGATTTAAACCCTGAATGGACTTGGCTTGGCGGTGTCCAAAAACAGATAAAGGTAAGGGCTTTAGGACAAGCTTAATTGGCATCATGATGATGACACATGGTGTTTTAGGGGCAACCTATAATTTCTAGACTTATCCAATTGTTTGGCCGGATAAACAGAGACACACATGTTTTCTGATTGTAAAGCTTTTAGGACCCTCAAAACTCCAGTTCGATGGCCCAGTTGGAGAACCGTCCCAACGATTTCACCAGGTATAAACCATCCCCAAAGTATAAGCTTATTGTAGGCGCGCATTGATATACAGTGATCATATGCGCTCTATTTTTCATTAGAGATTTTATGATCTCTTGCCCATTTGCACTCTTCTGAAAAATCTACTTTGTCTCAATATGCAATGACATGCCACCATCAGTTTCCCTAGGATTTTTTATTCAATAGCAATTATTTTCCAGGTATTACCCCATTTTCAGACACATCCACCTGCATTTTATGCAAGGTGCCCACCGTGTCGACTGCGAAGAGCTACAGGGTGCGCGTTTGTCGTTGGACATCGGGGGCCTATTTTTCCTGGGAAAACCATAGGAAAACCATAGGAAAACGCAGGCAAAACCATAGGAAAATCAGATAAATAGTGATTTCCCATGATTTTCCATGATTTTGTAATATAGTGTTATATATATCTGATTTTCCATGATGTAATATACTATATCTGATGTATACTGATGTAATTATACTGTATCTATAGTGTTTGTATATATAGTATTATATATATATATACATGTTACACATGTGTGTAGACCTGCAGATAAACACACACACATATTGTCTTTCCATCTATCTATCTCTATCTATCTCTATCTATCTATATCTATCTATATCTATCTATATCTATATCTATGTCTATATCTATATCTATATCTATATCTATATCTATATCTATACGGGGGGTATATCTATATCTATATCTATCTATCTCTATCTACTGTATCTCTATCTACTGTATCTCTATTGTATCTCTATCTATCTCTATCTATCCCTATCTATCCCTATCTATCTCTATCTATCTCTATCTATCTCTATCTATCTCTATCTATATCTATCTATCTCTATCTCTATCTACTGTATCTCTCTCTATCTATCTATCTAGCTATCTATCTGTCTATCTATCTATCGATCTATCTATCTACTGTAATCTATCTTTCTATCTATCTATCCATCCATCCATCGGTCTATCCATCTATCTAGCTATCTATCTATCTAGCTATCTATCTATCTAGCTATCTATCTATCTGTCCAGCTATCTATCTATCTATCTATCTATCTGTATCTTTCTATATCTATCTACATCTATCTATATCTATATCTATATCTATATCTATATCTATATCTATATCTATATCTATATCTATATCCTATCTATATCCTATCTATCTATCTATCGATCTATCTATCTATCTATCTATAAGATGTTAAGGTAGAGCGATGATCCAAAAACGTCAATCAGTTTGTTTTGTTTTTTTTCCATTTGTTGTGAGATTATGAACTGGCGCCTTTCCATGCTTACCTTGCTGGCTCTGAGACAGCTTCTGATTTTGAAGAATTTGCTTCATTTGCTCGCGCGGTGGTGTTGTCGCGCGAGTCGCGCGCCCTGTAATACAGAAATAAGTTCTAAATCCGCATCTGTTTCAAGTTTATGAAGCCCTGCGTAGCGAGCCTCAACATGGTCTCAACATGGCCGCGATAGACCTTGGGATAGCTGACCTTGGGAATATCATTTGGTTTGAAAAGTGCTGGGACTTTGCCCAGCCCATCTCGTCAAGTCTGGGTCTCCAGATTTGAACAACACTGGTTACAGAGTTACAGAGTTACTTTGTTTGTCCTGTTTCGTACTGAAATGTGTTTTTGAGAATGTATACTTGCTTAGTTCCGATGAATTTTGTTCACTTACACATTGGCGCTCGTAGTAGTTATATCCGTAGGAATTTATAGGAATTTGCCATTGATGTGGGGAACAGGATTCTACCCATGGTTTATCAGTTGCGGTGAATATTTTCTGCATGCGGCGTGTTGAAGGAAGGTGGACCTTCACCTTTGCAGAAATAATTATTGTGTCACAAGAAAGCAGGTACTGATAAGTGTTACAATTGCAAAACAAATAATATATGTGTGTATACATATCATATATATACATACATACATATGTATATATATATACATACATATATATATACATATATATATATATATATTAAAATGCACGTAGACGTATACTTGTGCGTATATTATATATATACACATATGTGCAACATAAATGTGTATTTTCCAATTCTTATATGTTTCATTTGCACACGAGACAGGTAATTTGAAGGCATAACTTGCAATTATGATTGGTGTGCACGTGCATATATATATATATATGGATATTTATTTATAGTTTTTGCATTTTGAATAATTTTGTTTTTTTGAATAACCCAAACACATTGAATTGCCTATGATTGCGTTTGCACGGCACTATGCATTGTTCACCATACCTTCACTTATGCTCCAAAAGTAGTGAAATACCCAAGAGAAAAATGCAGCGAAACAGGTCTCACTCGAGATCGGGGCTATTCAAGGCGTGATTCAAAGTGGGTAGACACTCCCAGGGCAGTGTCGACCAGCTGGCGATGTTCAGATGATTGATGATTGATGCTGATTTTATTGATGCTGATTTTTAGTGTCGGCTATGAACATGGGTTTGTATGGTAATATTTTCCATAATATATGGGATATTCCTTCCCATTGACTAATATTTTTCAAGATGGTTAAAAGCACCAACCAGCTAAACTGTAGATATCTGTTTCTTGTGGATTGAAAAAAGCATAAACAACATCTTGCCCTGATTGGGAAAGGCCAACATGGCTTTAGCTTCGGTCCAATTTTGTTGTAAATTGTCCAGAACAATGAAGATGTACCCTCTGGTAAACTAACATAGCTATGGAAAATCACCATCTTTAATAGGAAAATCAACTATAAATGGATCATTTTCCATAGCTATGTTAGTTTACCAGAGGGTAGTAATTATATACAGATTACTGTAATATTCCACACATGAATGTTTGCGAGGTTGCGGTGTTCCACGCTCTGAAGTTGAATACAAGTTTTTTCCGAAAAATGCAAAACAGCAAATTTCAATATATTTCATTGTTTGACTTGACAGGGTTTTTTCATGTTGTAAATATGTTTTTTCCATCGATTTTCCTGGAACTACCAACTATTTGCCATAGTGGTTTTCCGTTTTTTTCCTGCACCATGGTGGTTTTGTCACGGCAGGACACAGGGGTGCCCTGCCCCGACTTTGTGGAAGAACCACGCAGAAAATATGGGGTCGACGAGCTCAGCGGTGGGATGTACCACCTAACCAACCACAACAAAAATGGGGGGTGTCTGAAAATTGCCGATACATTTCTGGTTGGTGGTTTGGAACATGGCTTTTATGACTTTCCATATATTGGGAATAATCATCCCAACTGACGAACTCATATTTTTCAGAGGGGTAGGTATACCACCAACCAGATTTGAATTTACATTTTGTTCATGGGAAATTGAATGATCGTGGTGGTGTAAGCCATGGGATTTATGAATAGGGCACCTATTCATTGGAAAAATACCCACTCAGCTCAAGGAAAGCACCCCATGTATCAGATTTATGGTATTCAATTATTGTATTCATAGGTAACACCGGTATACATTGCTACTATATGCATGTCCGGCATTGTGAGTATAAAATGTAGTGATGTATCTGTATATATCTGTATACAAATCTTGTTTCAAAACATTCGGCCACTTACGTAGAGTACAACCCTTGTTCTAATTCTCCCCGAAGTGTATGCCTATTCGACGTATGACGTACCCCGCCCGAAATTGAATTGGACCAGAACAACGGTTTTTTAAATATTTTTTTTTGGGTAGAAATGGCAACTCTCTCCGTAGCCATTTTGGCTCAAGCCTTTTGGCTATGATCAAGTGTAGTATCTGTTCTTATCAGTGTGACAACTGATATGTCTCCAACTGGGCACCTTTTGCGACATGTATTTTTTTCGAGCACTATGAGGCCTGGGTGGCCTTTTGGCTATGATCAAGTGTAGTATCTGTTCTTATCAGTGTGACAAGTGGCATATATTGTTTTCGAGCACTATGAGGCCTGGGTGGCCTTTTGGCTATGAAGGCATTTGGCACAAAACGCGCCCAACGTTCCCTCATCGGCCGTTGCTGCCATAGCCTTAGCGGGACCTGTCCATCTCCCGCGGGCACTATTTTTGCTGCCTTTGCGCCTCGCTGTTGCTTGGCGTTGGATTAGTGTCCCGGCACTTTCATCCCGGGTGGTACCAGGCTCCACTGGTTTCTGCAGGTTTTCCGAAAACCTGGTCACTGGCCTGGTACCTGGTGTCTCTGTGAACAACTGAACTGTTTTGCACTGGTTGATTCACTGGATATTATATTTCCGTTGCGCAACTGAACTGGCTTGTCCCTGGTTGTCACTTCGGATTTATTTGATTTATGCGATTTGGTGCTTCCCTTTTTTGGATTTTTGGTGCTTTTTCCCATCACTACGGCTTCCACTTGTACACTGCGGCGAAGAGCGAGACGTGCTCGGGCACTAGCTCGCTACCGTTGGTGGCTGATCAGATCGGGGCAGAGAACTGGCAGTCTGCATACACTTCGCAATTTGCGTCAGGTGTTGCAGCACCATCATTCGAGAGACCCCTTACTTTTGAAAAGAATAGACAGGTGGATTGGAACAGCCGAGATGTCTCATGCACAGAATACCAATGCGGGCTGGCTGTGCCAGTGGTGCAGAGTGATGAATGGAAAACATGCTCTACATTGTCATCGATGTGGAGGGCGATGGGATGTGGTTGGAGATTCAGGCCACTCATACGACCAGTGGGAGGACTGGAAAGAGAGCGGATCTTACTACCAGCAGGGTCACCAAATGCAGTGGCCCAAGTCGCCCAAGAGACAAAAGGGCAAGGGGAAGAAGGGAAAAAGCCCGCGACCTCGCCACAAGAAGGGAGATACCAAGCCAGATACACCGAGAACAGTAGATGCTCCGCAACAACAGACCACAGGGCCCCCGTCAGCGAACCTTACAGGAGCCTCGTGGATGCAGGCTGCGCAGCAGTTTGGACCTGCTGTGCCACCTTCAAATGCGGATGCCTCACAGACTCCGGCTTCGGCAAGTGGGTCTGTGCCACCGGAGTACAAGGGACTGATAGAGTCTCTCAAAAGAAATCAGTCAAAAGGCACTTTGCCAGACGATGTACAACAGGAGATGAAATCATTGAAAGTCAAGGTAGAGAAAGATCAAGCCAAAGGTTTGCACCAAGCGGTGAAGAGCCTCAGCAAAGCTCGACGAGAGCTACGAGAAGCTTTCGATGCCAGA
>Ga0126342_10017305_pt1 | contig 12472 bp, 7 predicted proteins | sample Cyp1metagenome_FD_92528 | JGI IMG/M metagenome (GOLD analysis project Ga0126342, IMG submission 92528) | Coral microbial communities from Lord Howe Island, Old Settlement Bay, Australia - Cyphastrea 1 metagenome | ecosystem: Host-associated > Invertebrates > Cnidaria > Coral ...
CTTCTCATGAGACCATGCCGAATGGCTCGTGGTGCGGCCCAAAAAGGCCGTGTGCGCTTCGAAGCTTTGCCGCACTTCGTTTGGCGGTGAGACTGATTGGGTTGAACCTTTGCCTGATCAACACATGGGATTACGGGTACCTTAGTTTCAGACAAACCCATGTAACATCATAACATGATCCGGACCCGCCATGGGAATTTCACCCTCCCGATTCGGGAAGCCCTAATGATAGCTGGTAAATAAGTCCAGCTATTAGTGGTTGTTGGTGGTCAATGAACCCAAAACACAAACCCATTTTTTGGGGAGGGGTCACCTTGGGGTCGGGTTGGTTCAAACAGTTTGCCTCTACAAATCCACAAACAAACACGCATCTTAAAAGTCTCCAAGTTCTCCTTCTCTTTCCATTTCCAGACAATCTTCCGATTCCGCAAAAACTCAAGATGTTTTTCCCTACATTACCCATCCTTGTTCCCTTCCGCCCACCTCATTGGGCAGTAAGTCAGGTCTCTCATTGTCGACCCACCACTTCTGAAAGTTGCCAAAGAACCACAGAGGGTTGCTCGCCTCTTGCCTCTCGGGGGACGGCTGTTTGCTAACCAGCCAAACAGTTACCCGGCCTGGTAATGACTAACAGTTTGCTATTGAAAATGGCCCAGTCGATTTCTAGTGGATTTACCCATTGAACATGGTGATTTTCTATAGCTATGTTAAATTACCAGAGGGTAACATGTATTGTACACCATGTGCTCAAGAGAATTATCGCATCCTTTTTAGATCATTTGCCTTGTATACCTGAATACGGGACTTTCCAGTTGCCACGTTTACCGGTGAATATAGACCCACTGGGGATATTGACCAAAATGCACGAATTTTGGACAAATCTCATTGTGGATTGGCTCGTCGACTGAAGTGTTTGATATTGTGATTCCATTGGCTGTTTGGAGGTCGTCAGAATTCACCTAGATCTCTAGCTTCAGTCAACCTACGTCAAACAACTGGGATGGGTCAGTGGGATTGATGAACCCTTCACGAACAAAATGTTTGGAAAGTGATGGATTTCCACTCCATTCCAATTTCAACTGGGGTACAGAAACCTTGCTTCTCAAAGCTACAATTCTGTACACAAACATTGGTTCGATGTTTCTATGTGTGTTTCCACGAGATATCCCCATTCAATGTCAGCTTCAGTTCCAGTCTTGCTACTTAATATCTCAGTTTCGAAACATTTCGACACCCCATGGTTGTTTGCTGGTGAAACTTTCATGTCTATTGCTGGTGAAACTTTCATGTCTATTGATATCAATTCCCAGTTGTATATATGTCTGATCTCCAGTTTGCTAGGTGAATATGTCCCATCTTTTTCTGGTCAATTTTGCCGAGTGTATTTTTGCTTTGCTGCCTCTTTTTCCCGTTGTTTCAGGTGAAAATCCGTTGATCGTTTGTTCAACAGACTAGCACCTCATTTAAAAAACTCATGATTAATTCCAAGTGTTTATCAAAATCCACATGTGTGTTGACTAAATCAATCATTGCCAATCTTAGATACCCTGCAAAAAAAATTAAATTCTTTGCTGGTTAGTAGATATTCCCATTAATACCAAAAGACTAAAGGATTAAAGTATTCATGTAAGATTGACCTAGCAATTACGTAAGTACATGTAAGTACTAATTTTTCACTGGTGAAATTCCCCATCTAAGTGCTGTTCTAGGGTTGCAGTTCCAAGTAGAAGTGCGACTTTAGAGCTATAGTTATAGGGTTCAACCACACAATATATATGCATATATATATTATCATATATATATTATTATATATATTATATATATATGGGATTCTTACCTTGGTTATATTAGTCCCTACGGATCCAAACACTGTCTGAGAAGGTACTGAACCCATCTTAACCCCCTAAATATTGCCCCTTTTACACTTCCTAAGATGGTACTTGGATCCATAGGGAGTTATATTATGTTATATTCATGAACAATCCCCCAAGATCAAATCCACATTTGGGGATGGGTCAAAACCCTGGTACCCAGTGAACCCCAAAATAGCTGGTAAATGGATGTTCATCCCACTAAAATGTATCTATAGGTATTGACCCATCCACATTTTTCCACGTCAAAAATCAGAACCCGAACCCCTGTCGCGACCAGCACCTCAAGGTGGCAATCGCCTCGCCGGCAAGGCTTTCAACTGTGGCGGTCCAATGCCTGCGGAAGCCCGGGGGATGGCAGCAACAGTGCAATGGCTATCTACTTATTGGTGATTAATGGTTAATAGTGATTAATAAAGGGTTATTGGTGATTAATACCTCATCTAATGAATATATCTGGTTGGTGGTATACCACCCCCTCTGAAAAATGATGGAGTTAGTGAAAGTCAGTTGGGATTATGAAATTCTCAACTCAATGGAACAATAAAATTCATGTTCCAAACCACCAACCAGATTCACTTTATATCTAATGACATGATATAACATGTCAGTGCAAGGATATATTTGAGTTTATAACGAGAATTCACTTGTGATATATCTACAAACCAAAGCCCAGTCTGAGTTGGCTATGTGGAATTGTGCTAGATATTAGAATCTATAAAGTGCATTCTGGTTATAAAACCAACTTATAAGTCAGGCGCAACAATTGCAATGTTGCAACTGGGAATAGATATAATTCCTTCCCCAGATCGTAATAAATCCGTCTAAATACTATACCCCCAATGCCTCAGATCCCAATCCATGAATATTACTATCCAATACTAAACGAGTGTTTCTGGTGTGTGTGTGTGTAAAAGTAGATCATATACGATGATATTCGGGGAAAGAGGTCAATATGTTGATGACAAACAATCAATGAAATGTACACAAAAAAAGTCGATGGATTCTTCTGATGTCCTCATTGTTCTTCCTTCAATTCTCATGTTTGGATATGTTTTTTTGCTGAATTCACCATCCAAAACAGTGACCATCAATTGATGGTGTTGCCTCAATCCCCATCATTGCTCCAAATCTTCGTTTTTGCTGTAAAGAAATCCACTGTCTTGGAGAGTAATTGTGGTTGTTTCGAACACCTTGCAGAATTCAATTCTCGCCGTCATTCTATGTAAGGTTGGTCTATTCTGGTGGTTGATGGTGGTTAATGGTGGTTAATGGAGGTTATTAATGGCTAATAGTGAATTAACCATATTTTGATGCGAAAAAAACCATTCTTCAAAACGATCTGTTTAAGAGTCGTTTCGCAGTTGAAAGCCCTGGAGCTGTTTTCCAGCGAGGGACTTCCTAGAGCTGTTCCTTTTCATCCACCTATGGAAATCAGAATTCATCTAGTGCTTACAGTAAAACATGTTCGCTGCAACCCCTAGGTTTGCCCGCGGCAAATCCCGCATATCTTTTGACATGCTCAAATCCCTGTGCAGGGTTTAAGTTGTTTGCTTTTCAAAACAACAAACACCAAAACCCTAAAACCTAAAACCCTGAAACCTAAAACCCTAAACCCTAAATTAAAACCCTAAATCCTGAAAACTTAAAAGTCAAAATCACTGCGTATAGCCAGTGTTTTCATTCATCCTCTGGTGATAAGTATATCATATTGTTTGGATGTGTTGTTTTTTCGTGTGGGCGAACCAGGGGCGAACGCGGGGAACTTTTTTTTGACATTGTTCAACCACCGGAGCAAAAAAAGGTTATCACTGGTTCTTATAGATGTTCAAATCACCAAAAAACAGTTTCGCCATAGTGATTAATAGTGATTAATGGTGATTAATAGTGATTAAAGGTAAGTACCCTCTGGTAAACTAACGTAACTATGGAAAGATCCACCATTTTTGATGGGTAAATCCACTATTTCAATGGCCATTTTCAATAGCTTTTTGTATGTTTACCAGGCCGGGTAAATAATGACTGTCATGCGGTTGGTAGCTCCATCGTTCCCCATGAAAAATAGGGAAGAATTGGACATATGGATATAAAAAATAGCTGCTATAGCTGATTACCGTTCCCTCCGACTTAAAATGGTTTAATCTGACCACAGTTACTGGGGCTATATCCCAACTTATGGGGTTTAGCCCAAGGTTATACCCATATATTTCCATCATCTCTACTGCGCCAAGTACTTCGCTTTAAGTTGGTTTATACTTGTGTCAACTGCTGGCTTTGGAGTAGTAATTTTTCTTCTATATATAAATATGTATACATGTGTTGTAGTTTGTCTGTATATATATATATACAATATATAATATATGCCCAAATATCATATCGAGTTAGTTCTATATCCCATCACGTCCCACCCATTGATCCCTTCCCCCGTTCAAAAATCATCACCCCCCAGAACTCCTGGTGAAAACCAGCTAGGTCAAACTAGGTCAAATTATAAGTGGAATTGGATTAGTTCCCTCCAAAAGCCCATCATTTGTTGGTTATATATTCCGTATACCCTCTGGTAAACTAACATAACTATGGAAAATCACCATGTTTAATGGGTAAATCCACTATAAATGGCCATTTCCAATAGCTATGTTAGTTCGCCGGATGGTATATTCTACAACATATAGCAATTTTAAGTTGGTTGAGTCCCCATGCCCATTAATATTGCTTGTGTCCCCATGAATGTTGGTTAAATGCCCATTCAAGTTGCTTCAATCCCCGCGAATGTTGGTAAAATCCACATCCCGATTAATGTTGCTTCAATCCCCGTGAATGTTGATTAAATCACCATTTTAGTTTATATAACCATGAATGTCGGTAACATCCCCATGATATGTTGCTTAAATCCCTGTGATAGTTGCTTAAATTCCAATTTTTGTGGGTTAAATCCCCATTGGTTACATAGGTATGGATCAATACCTATAGATACATTTTTAGTGGGATGAACATCCATTTACCAGCTATTTTGATGTTCACCAGGGCTACATGGTTTTGACCCATCTCCACATAAAGTTGCCAAGTTGCGCGTTCCAGGACCACGCATCATTCTTCCTATGCTGGGACTTGGCCACGAGCCGACCGCTGGGCATCTCGCCTAGAGCAGAGACTGTTTGGGTAAAACTGGGTAGGTAAAAAGGTAAAATGCAGTTATTTACAATGGATTATATATATATAGCTATTGAAAATGACCATTAATAGTGGATTTTCCCATTTAATGGTATCTATATATATAATGTAATCTAGTATCTATATATACCCATAAAAAGGTATCTCTATATATATAATGTAATCTAGTATCTATATATATATACCCTAGGTATATATATCAATAGTGTAATCTCTATATCAATCTCTATAATGTAATCTAGTATCTATATATTGATTTAATCAATATATTATCTATTAGGTAAAATGACTGTGGGTAAAACAATGCCATGTTTACCATCCCCCCAAATCACCATAACTTTATAGGTGCTATAAACTTACCATTCCCAGTCATGGGTGGTCTATGGCATTGTTGTAACCACATTATTATTTATAATGTATCCACCAATGGGTATCTACATTTTAAAATCTGATTATAGTTAATAATTATACTGGGTATCTATGTTTACCTAGAATGGATTGGAGCAACCACTACCACCGGTTCAAAGCATCGAAATGGGGATATACTTGGATTTTATTGCAATAGAATGGGATATATTACCTGATATTTTTTTTATGTGTTCCTGAAAATGGTGTATACCATGTTATGCCTCCAAAATCGCAGGGAAAAGGATGATAAACCATGGATTTTAGGCATATCCCATTTTCAGACAAACCCATAAAATATAGTATTATAATTATAATAGGATTGGTTGAAGGGAAATCTAGAGGTTTCAACCGTGAACTTGCCATTCAACCATGTCTGGCATATAGGGCATCAACAACAAACATGCAAATATTAATATCGGATATACTCCGCAAAACATGTACACAAGTAATTTTTGCTTGGTGAAATAGGTGGGCAATGATCCGTCCAAGTTACAAAGGCATAGCCTGGGCCTTCCTAAGACATCGTGGTTGGATATGTTTGTGATACATGGATGAATGGTAAAATGTGATACATGTATCTTTGGGCAAGTACCATGATGGCCAGGCTATTGATGGTTGGCTTGCTTCGTATACTTCTCAAACCTTATTTAAGGCCAGTTGTAATGGTTTCCCAAACATGACGTCATGTAAAAACATCATTCTTCTTTAGCTCGTGTAAAGTGTATGAAGATGTATAAAGTGTAGAGATGACCCAAGCTGGACCGGCTCTCAAACCCAAAAACCTTTTGAATGCAAATGAACTGGGGTTGAACGACAATAACTGCCCCACTGCCTGAGTAACAGTGTCCCAGTTGTTGACATCTAAGTGGAAAGGGTGGAAACCCTTGCAAACTCAATCATGAGACGCAAATCCCGTCTAAGTCTAAGAAAGAACGGTAGACAATCATTTCCGGGAAAAACATGTGCTAAAAAAAGGTGTGAGTTTTGAATCGTTAAACTTTCTGCAACATTTGTGTGGGGCGAAGTTCGGAGTTTTTGGATCCCTTGACCATGAAAATCCAAACGGATGCTGCATGAGACTAAGAAAGTTGACCATTCTTAAAATCAACATATACCCTCTGGTTATTTAACATAGCCATGGAAAATCACCATTTATACTATGTAAACCATCTATAAATGGGCCATTTTCCATGGCTATGTTAAATAACCAGATGGTAACTATTCCGAAACAGATTGACATATTAGCCCATGAACCTCCCAAAGAATTCCCACAACTTGTGGGAGATATATTTTTCTCCAGCCAATCTCTGGGTCCAAGGATCGAATGTTAAAGATCTGCTGCGAGTTGAAGCTAAACCAGGGTCGGGCCCACCAGTCTTCCTCAATATAATACCTTGCTGCTGACTTCTGACAAAGATCCACATGGGGGCTTCCTGCGATAGGGGTACCGCCCAGTTCTCATCCATTTATAGATGGTATTTTCCATGAAATATTCACCATCCAGCGATAAAGGGGTACCCCCCATGACTATGGAAACCCCCACATCATTATCTCTGGCTCCCCGAATTGGGGGACTAACCTAACCATTTTTAGGATTTAACCATCGATAGGGCAGAGATGGTAAGACCTATGGATGATGGATTTTAGTGTGTCCAGAAAAGGCTGGAATACCTAATGTATCTCCAGCCTTAAGCCCGCCTGAAATTCCTGAAACAACTATGCTCACCGTTGTGGATCATCATCCGAACTATGGTGGAGAAAAAAAGCAAACTTTTGAATCCACTAATCATTGTTTGATGTTGTGTCATTACTTCACTCTCAGACACTTTTTCTTGTACCATCCATGTTGACATCAGCCGATGATCCCCCTGATCCATGGAGGAATGCACCCGCCATTCACATACCTTAACAACCCGAAAACCTATAGGCCGTTTCGCTTGCGCACCTTGAAAGGAAACAGTTTTGAAGCCAAAAATGAGAGTGTCCCATTTCTGGTCCCAAAAGATTTCACTCTTGGATGTCGCTATATTGGATGGTCTGGATGATTTATTGCATCCGTACTTGCGGGGGTATCCATTGAAAACCATTGGAAACCTCCAAACGTTTGTCCAACAGCCAAGACTCTCTCGTCTGAGGCTGGAGCACGTCCACACCTGAAACACGTGCATCCCCCCAACATGCAACGGAGAAAAACCCTATGGATATCTATGGATACTCCACAAAAAGAAAGTGTACATCTGTATCTATAGTACCATCCCCCCAAAAAAATAGAAACATCATTTATCATTATATAATATATCACTTTTTTGTGTGGATTTGTGCCAAACATGGTTTGCCTTCTTCGGTTGATTGGTACTAATTACTTGATTTTCTTGGGGCAACTGGGCTCCGAGATGCTCCTCATTCAGTATATGAAACATCCCTGCTGCTCTTCTCCAGTATCCATGGCTAGCTGACATCCCGCTGAAATAAAAAACGCATGGTGACCAACAACAAAACATTAAAACACTGTATGTGTGTTATATATAAATATACATTTATTTCTGAAAGCCTTCCTGAGCTATATTTGGGTAGGAGAATGGTATATAAAAGGATATGGATCCTTGAATCCTTGACCCTCTGGGCTTGAAAATTCAAATCTCCCATGTTTTTTGGTTCATAAGCCCACTTTGGGGGACCGCACACGGTTTTTCCCACCATTCTTTGGTGTGTCCCTATACTGTGGACCAACCGCTGCTGAGAGTCATGATATCTTTGACCAAAGTAGATGCCCCAAGGTTGCCACGCTTCAGGACAGTTGGGCCGTTCGCTTGAACATAGGCATATTTCCTGGTCGGTTCAACAGCGATTTTTGTGACGTGAAGAGATGGCGATGGCATGGCCAGTCAATGACGTGGTGCCGAAAGGATCTCCTCCGGATATCTGGAAAATTTATGAACCTATGACAAATCCAGTTAGATCTGGTTTAATGTAATGCCATGTTTGATGGTTTCTGGAATATCAATCATCGTTGGGCGTGGCCGGCTGTGAAGTCCCTCTGAATTCACCGTGCACTTTGCAAGTGGAAAACTGAACCTCGCGTGAAAGGGACGAAGATTATCGTTATCTTTTTGAACATACATTATGGATATTGAAAATCTGCATATTTCTGGACAACATCATATACAATCATTTCAGGGTCAGTGCATACTGAACCTGTTCATTCCCAACTGGTATCCCAAGCAAGATCCCCCTGGCAACTGAAACCCAAGCGTGCTGTGCGCGTGCGCAAGAGTCCAAGCCTATACTAGACTTGGTTGACATCTCCCACAATGTGGTACCCCCTAGATAGCTAAGTTGGTTTATAACTCTAATAACTAGGACTCATGGTAGATATATCTATAGTTTTTATGGGCTTTGTAAACCAACGTTCACATCACTGGGGGGCACCATCTCCATCATCTCCCAATGTTCGATGCCCAACTCCCCAAGTCCCTCCCTGAAAAATGCCGAGCCACTCGACCATCCCAAAGAGGAGATCCAGATTTGACCAGGAACCAATCATTGGTGCATTCGTGGAATTTTCATCATAGACATCCACCTGTCCAAACATCAGGAAACTGAGGAAACCGAACAGTGGATTGCTAGGTGTCAGCTACGAACAAGAACAACAAAAACATCGAACACCTGAAAGCCGGGTATGATCTGGCACTGAACACAGCTGGAACCAACACGCGATCAAATCATCCTCATATTAATGACTTACACATGAAATTCATACTTCCAAGAATGACGTATCCCCATTACTTTTCTTTTTTGTTTTAAATCTCAGCGACAAAACACACGCAAAAAAAAACTCCCTGCATGGGACAGCGGGAACACAATGCCTCAGACATGGAAAATGGACATTGAATTGACAGAGATCTACAGAGTTTCAACACAGGTAATTGCAAACACAGCATAATGCGATGTTGGTATAGTCTTCGTATACTGCCTGGTTTGGTAATTGGGTTCTCATATGTTCTCATAGCGGGTATAATTCACACTAATCCCAAAATATGCGTTTGAGTGGTTTCGTCATGTTCCATATCAGTTAGTGTCCCCACCAGGGGTGCTAAAAAAAACACACACCCCAGGTCCAACGTCCAATTTCCCCACCTGGAGCCACAAAACGGTGAAAATCCCCACGTCCATCTGCGTCATGGTCTTGCTGGGAATCACAGTGTTCCAGGTGACATCCAGGTCTCCCAATTCGAAGTTACAGCTCGCTTGGCGAGCCCAAGCCGCGATTTCGGCACCAAGGTACAAGAAAATCAAACCTCGGTTGATCAGGACCCAAAAATAGGAGAAGGAAGGGATTTAACGAACAACAAATCCTTATATACACACAGTTATATATCTATAAATTCCCATATGGCGGTTGATCTAAATTCCTTTATCTGCAAAACGGCCATTCTTCGCGAATGAAATTTTTACTTTCGCGCATCTTTCGCGAACCCCACGTTTATCTTTCGCGGGGGTCTCATGATAACATCTTTCGCTAGATCTTTTGCGAAAGAAAACACTACTTTCGCGAACTCAGAAAAAAAACTTTCGCGGGGTCTCAAAAAAATGGACAATCTCTACATCAACCTTTAGATCAACAATCATATGTGATTCATGATGGATAAGTTTATTTATAACTAGGCTAATTAGGGTTTATGATGGTTTATGATGATCGATATATCTATACTTAATGGGAAGGCAACATCTTTTATGGGTATTCAGCCAACACGCTCCAATAAAATTTTGCACCCGCAAATAGTAGATGCTTGATAAACCTTTAAATATATGGTTGTTGTTGGTGATTGATATGCTCTTTGTAAGCCCTTGTTATTGGGGGGTTGTTTTGGGGCGGCATTGGCTGAATCCCCAAACGATGGGTTTCTGATTGTAAACATAGCTAGGCTAACATAGCTAAACCTCAAGTTAAAAAGAGGCTGTAAATCAACTCATAACTGGGGAGGCACATAAAAAAAACTGGCTTAAATTGTGGGTCAAATTTTAGCCCAGGGGACCAGCGATGGTTGCAATCTTCTGTATTGATAATGCATGTTTTGGAGTACCCACTATTGACCCAAACCTATATTAAAACTTTGTCCGTGTCAGGGTTCAAAAAACATTACGATCAAATTTAAGAAACACGAAGACTGTAAACAATAAAAAAAGTGAGCTGTAAGCAGGAAGAACCAATGCATGATTCCGCGGTCTAGCAACAACAAAGGGGGACACATGCATGGCTCGAACATTTCCCAAATTGAACACTCAAATTCTTCGGATCCTAAAGCTACCGAACAAAATCTGCGTCCCCCGCATGGGCCTACAAGTTTGGAATATCCTCGTTTGGTTGTCAATGCCCTGGTACATAGGTGAACATCAACATGAACCTGGTTGATCTATCACCCTTGAAACCAAAACATTGAAGCTGAATTCCCAAGGGGGTTGTCAATACGCCACTCCTTTACTGGTTACACGGCTACATCATGTTACACCCAGTATTTTGTTGATCATAGTCCCATCGAACCATGCTAATACCCCATCACTATCATCATCACCATTGTCGACAGACAACTGAACCCACGAAGTGCTTTCAGACTATACATTCCTATAGAAATCTGGTTCGTTGGTTCCTTGCAACTTTGACCTATCCCCAATCCCCATCGTAAACAAACAACTACTGAAGTTCTCAGATGGTTGTAATAACATGTAATAACCATATTATTTGTTGCTCATATTCCAATATCCATTCCTAGCCCTATACTGATCCGAGTTGTCACACAAAAACCGTGGCTTATCCCCAGTTTCCGAAAGTCCTACAAGGTTGGGGCCTTGCAAATCTTGGACAACCTGCATCCTGAAATAATTTTCCAGCTACAAAAACACATTGGACTCCCCATTTTCCAGCTACAAGAGTACATGTTTCTAGTAAATGTTGGGTAATAATGTTACTATGCAACTTTTACCCTACATTGCCATTTCGCATGGCCAACGTGAGGATTTTGCTACTTGACAACTGATCGAAGTGCTTCAAAGATGACTTCAGAATGTCTACGAAACCATACAGCCATCTAGGCCATCTATCACCGCCGGACGATGTAAACACCCCCTTTGGAGTTTGGCCATCCACCCATCAACAGTTGAAAAACATCCATCAAACTGAGGCCAATCATAGATAGCCAGCGAATAATATTTCTGGTTGGTGGTTTTAACCATCTTGAAAAATATGAAAGTCAATGGGAAGGATTATCCCATATTATGGAACATAATCCAAATGTTTGAAACCACCAACCAGATTTTGTCCAGCTGGTTAGGCTAGTGTCTTCCATAATTTTTGCAAGTTGCAATCAATGCTAACCCATACTAATATATTCCATCTTTGGATCGTACCCAATAAACCAGGCAGTAACACCTCCTTTTTGATAACTCATCAACACCTGGTTTCAACTGGTGCTCACTGTAAAACGTGGATGTGTCTGGAAATGCGGTATACCGCAAGAATATATGCAATTTTATGGCTATTTTATAGCGAACAATGATGATCAACTATGGGATTTTCAACAATGATTACTCCATGTTCAGTCCACAACCCAAATGAAACCATGACCCAGCCACAGCAGAAGCACATAAGGCTTCCCATCACCTTCACCTTGATGCTAGGTTCATGTCGACGCCCAGATCCAGGACTCGCAGGACTCCCAGGACCCCGCGGACCGTCGAAAGGCTCGCCATCGCTGACGTTCACCGGCTCATAGCCAGACATCGAGGTTACTAAGATGGCTAGCCGTTGATCTTCAACGGCTTGAAGAAAGATTCAACATAAACATACAACAAACACACAATATATCTACAGTATATACACAATTGTATATCTGTATATATATATATGTAATCCCTTCCTCCTAATACTAAACCCCCCCCCCTAATACAAAACACGGCAGGTAGTTTTTAGTATTAGGGGGGTATTTATTATTAGGGAACCAAATCGAAGTCATGTTAATTAATTA
>Ga0126342_10017306_pt1 | contig 12471 bp, 12 predicted proteins | sample Cyp1metagenome_FD_92528 | JGI IMG/M metagenome (GOLD analysis project Ga0126342, IMG submission 92528) | Coral microbial communities from Lord Howe Island, Old Settlement Bay, Australia - Cyphastrea 1 metagenome | ecosystem: Host-associated > Invertebrates > Cnidaria > Coral ...
ATAGGATAGATAGGATAGATAGGATAGATAGGATAGATAGGATAGATAGGATAGATAGGATAGATAGGATAGATAGGATAGATAGGATAGATAGGATAGATAGGATAGGATAGGATGGGATGGGATGGGATGGGATGGGATAGGATAGGATAGGATAGATAGGATAGATAGGAAGATAGGATAGACAGACAGACAGACAGAACTTCCATTATTCGTAGGATACGTCGTAGATTAATTTGTTTCTCATCTAATTTGCATGTTACAGGATTCAGTTCCTGCCGGATCACTACAATGATCCATTCTTATCTAGTGTGTGTGTTCAATGCCGTCCCTCCCATCCAATTGTCCAAGTCACTTGGCACCATGCGCGGCCTCCGCCTCCGCCTCGCCATAGCCCCCGTGGGGCCCGCGCTGCCCGTGGGGGGCCAGCGAGGAGCCTACGGCAGCAGTTCTGGACGGCTGATTGATGGAGAGACCCACGGCGTCCACGTGGTTCTCGAAGAGCTGGCCCACCTGTTCGGGATTTTTCGCCTTTTTTTCGCTGATTTTTTAACGTTTTGTGATCTTTTGTGATGGAAATTTGGATGTTGTTTTCGGTGCCCCCTATATTTGTTGGCTGGGGCAGTTATAGTTTTTTGGTGAGGAATTGGGGAAAATGCCGGGTTCCGATCCATCACTGGGGCTGAAGGAAAAATCGACTGCGAGTCATGGGTTGCCCTTTAGATCATAACAAACAGAAGGAGGCAAACAGACTAATACCGTGATTCGAGATATTCCATGATATTCCTACGGAGAACTGAACCAACGAAAATCTGGAAACCAACCACAGTGGGTGAAAATCAACAGAAGAGTCTTTCTCCTCCATGTACGGTGAGAAACCTAGTCACTAGTCTGGAGATGTCTGGAGATGGTGCAGATTTGAAGCCTCACCCCAACTTCGATGTGCATCACTGGTATATGGTGGTTAACCATGGTTAACCAAGGTTCTACAGCCATTGATGAGATGACAACCAGTCGCTAGAATCATCCCTGGCCACCTGTCGGAAAGTGTTCTATATATTTCTATGTTTTATCATCATTTATGCTTCACATACTCCAACATCTAACGATAATCTAACGGCTGTAAAAAAGTGCCCCTTTTATATCTTTTATGGTTTTTCTCCCATGACCCGCTCAACCCCCAGCCGCGCCCAAGCGGGCCGTGGTCACATCTCCATTTTGCAGCACCAGCTCCGCTGCCAGAGGAGCTCTCAGCTTGAAAGCCAGGCTCACCCGGCCGGTGGCTTTGCGCGGCGCGATGCGATGCGGCACCGCACGGTACTTTCCTTCAGGGGGTTGGATGCTGGGGTCGGATGCCACCTTTTCATAGTATGGTTGAAACTTGTTGAGTATCATTGAGTTCAGTATTGTTGAGATTGAGTACTTGTTGTGTATTGGGAGGTTTTGGAACCAATGAATTGGCCGAGAAAATGTACAGATTTTGTTGTGGTTCACCAGCCTGAAACCCTGGCCTTGAGTCAAGAACTCCAAGGTCTTTCCCGCCTGGGTGAGCAATACATATACGACATCAGTCAGGGAAAGCCGTGAGAAACCTCTCTGTTCGGTCTGTTTCTGAGGATTGGACAGTAGCCTGGTCCATGTTCAACCCGATAGAGTTTGAATCTTTAGTGTCTATTCATATTTGTGGTATTTACCTAAAATAAACATATATATATATATATTAATATGTATAGTATATATATATACATAACCCCCAAAAAAAAATGTGTTTCCAAGCAGCTTGACCCAGGAATGGCAACTTTTTCAGTCACAACAGCCCCGACATTTCCCCGGAACTTCTCCAAGTGTCGAAGGCTACCAAGCCATTGGTCTGCGGCACATCCAGCCACCTGCTTTGGGCATCTTGGACCTGTAGGGCACCGTCAGTATTCGTCACCTGGGCAACTCTGAAAGATTTCCAGTGCCATTCCCGGCCCGTTTCGCCATGTATTATGTCGTAGGTTTTGGGCCTGTTATTTCTGCAACTGCTGTGGGTTAGTGATGGACTGGTGGATGATAACACTTAGAAACATTCATGCGGATAAATAAGAACAGCTCAATCAATTGGGTTGCCCAGTATGGTAAGGTAGAAAACTATATAATTTTCATCAACAAACGCTAACTTTTTACACAAAGCGGGTGGTATAACCAACCCCCATTCCTCCTGCGACTTGGTCACCAAGGTAATGAATCCTCGATCCACATGCTCGATACAAGCGCCTTCTCCGGTGTAGGAAAATATGCTTAAAAGGTGACCGGCATCAGTGCTGTCAAGCAGAGGTTTCAGCTTGTCCCTGTACACACCTGAGCTGGACCTATCTGGTTTTTTTTGGATCATACTAGGTAGGATGGATTTTCGGAAAAACATCAAACAACTTAGTTAAAAACATTGTGAAACCACCAATCAGCTAAAAAAAAAATGAAACCACCAATCAGCTAAAATTCAAACAACTTTTTTTTGATGGGATGAAAATCATCAAACCACCAGCAATCGCGGTTCAAACCACTTTCACGGGATCAACCTCATCCCGTAGCCTGCGCTAATCAAACATGGCTGGGAAGCCCCTAATACATCAGCGTTGAAGTGGGAGAAACATCAAACTAACTAGTGGATTGTCCATGGCCAGGTTTGATTTTGAAAGTAGGTCATTTTCCCTGGGAAACCCATGGATTTTCCATATCATATCTATGTGCCGCCAGCAGACCAGCACCCGCTGTGAAGTGGCCCTGATCGTCACCGTAGACCTCGCACCAGCTCCCGAAGGGGCGTCATGGTTCAGTGGGTTGATTCAAGGGATGTTTTACCGATTTTAGCCATGGGTTTTAGCCCAAAAGAGGGATCTCAAAAGCACATGTTCTGCCCAATTGGATTGATGCTGGTACATCTGCATCGGATCGAGCTTGCAACCACCCATTTGTCTTGTCAATGTTGTTTGATGTTGCTGGTAGGTCTTCAAAAGTCTAACTACTGACTGTTTCGTGGTTGATGCCGCTGGCGTTGAACATGATAATTACATATCGCACGCTTACAGACCATATCATGTCTATCCATGTAAGAGTTCAATGGGACACGCGCCTCCAAACTATCCTATTTATCCAGCTGGGGATGCTAGGTCTCATTACCCAATCCCCTCCTGGGTCCTATTGAAATATTTTGGTAAGAATCCCATATCAAAATTGTCCAAGCTCATCGGGATCACCCCTCACCATACCCCAGTTTTCCCTTCAATGATCTACCCCAATTTTTGCTACAAAATCTACACATTATTCAAAGAAATGCTCTCCCAAAAATCACCACATCAATCAAATACCATACCCTCATATAAGAAGTCATGACTCATGTCCCTCCGGAAAATCTCCCAACAGCCTAATCACAACCTCAGTTCATCGAAAATGTATGAAATGTCATATTTTTGATATATCGTATCTCAACCTCACGAAATCCCTATCCCCATCCCCGTCCCCATCATCTGGAGCAAGTGAAGTCTAAATCGCAGTTTTTATAATGTTTTCTTGTCATGTCATGTCAAAATCCCATGGTTCTTGGTCAAGTCCCTGTTTTTCTTGTTAAACCCCATTTCTTTTAGTTAAAACGAAATCAACCGCCATTTCTTCTGGTTTAATCACAAATCTTGTCAACTCTTCTTGGTTCAATACCATGTTTTTCTCTGTTCAAATCTCAATTTCTATGTTTAAATCCTGTTTAAACTCTGCTTCATCCCCCATGTTTTCTATAAAATCCCATAGTTTTGGGTGAACTCCCTACTTTTGCTGCTTCCCCATGGCCCCCCATGGCGCCCTTGCCGCGCCACGTCGGGTTGGAAGCTGGGCTCGGCCGCCTGCAGCGTCAGCAGCAGCCCCCGCGCCAGGCGATCGAAGCCGCGGAAGGCCGCCCGGGCGGCGCACTCCTCCTGCCGCTCCACCTGACGATTGATGGCGTGGAAGATTTATATTCCATATCTATCCATATCTATTCTTATATATCTACATACATATCTATATTTCATATCTATCATATCTATCCATATGCTTATGTATCATTATGTATCTACATCTGTTCTGTTCTGTTGGTGCCAAACACTGTCTGTGCCGTCGGTACGCAAGGACAGAAGAATGAATCAAGGCTCAGGATCAAAGATCAATAAATCAGTCAGAACCCTCCGACGCAAACTCCCTAAAAAAAATACGAAATAGAAACGACTTGGAAACGAAAGGTCGTTCTACATACATATGCATGTGTATATATATTTTATATATATATGCATTTCTATATCATATCATATCTATTTATATCTATCTATTTATATCTATCTATCTATCTATCTATCTATCTATCTGTCTATCTGTCTATCTGTCTATCTGTCTATCTGTCTATCTGTCTATCTGTCTATCTGTCTATCTGTCTATCTGTCTGTCTGTCTGTCTATCTGTCTATCTCTCTATCTCTCTATCTCTCTATCTCTCTATCTCTCTATCTCTCTATCTCTCTATCTCTCTATCTATCTATCTATCTATCTATCTATCTATCTATCTATCTATCTATCTATCTATTTTTGTGTGTGTGTGTATTTATGTATGTCTGTTTGTGGGTATTTACGGATGGATTTATTGATATCTGTTTAATGGATTTGGATGGATTTGGCTGATATACCTGTATAGATATAGATCCGTGGGTTTGAGAGAGACAGAGAGGAAGGGGGAGAGAGAGGGAGAGAGAGAGAGAGATTTAGACGCGGATATACATCTGTATAGATATAGCGTGATAGTATGATACAATATTATCTCGCTATTCATTGATTTACTTGTCTGGAGACTTATCGCTGATGCATTGATTTGTTCCCTCTTTTTGCTGGTTTGTTGATTCATTAATTTGTTGACCTATCCAATCCAACCCAGTACAGGCCAATCCAACCTGCTTCCAATCTAACTAATCCTATCGAGTCTAATCTTATCTTATCTTGATCATGATATATCATGATTATTTGCTATAGGCACCAGCCTTTCATGGCTGTCTCATCTGCGAAGTTCCCCCCCAAAAAAAAACAGTTGGCTCATGAATCCAGGAGAAATAAACTGATTTTGTGTGGAGACGTTTCAGGCGTCATTTGTTTTTGTTAAAACTCAATTCGTAGATCCAGCTGGCGTTGCAGGGGGATCAACGCTACCAGCTACCAGCCCAGCAGCCATCGCTTTGGACAGGTGCACGCACTCTTTGCCGGGCAGCTCCACCAGCTCTGGTTCCAGTCCACAGGCGCTCGGTCGAAAGAACTCCTGAACCGCCGGATATGGTGAGGGCCACGGTTGGAAGTGGCTCTCTTGGGATCCCCATTTCTTGAAACTGGTTGACTTTATGTGAAACAAAGTGACATGTGACATAGACATACATAGACCGTCTTCAAAAAGCATTCTTGGATATTCTTGGGCTTTTTTGCGGGGGAGTTTTTTTGGCGTCAAAAAAACAATGTGCCACACCCCTCCTTCTTGGTCTGTGGATCCAGCTTCATGTAGTATCTGGCTGCCACCAAAAAGCTGGTCGCATCCGTCATGGCCGAAAACATCTGACTCTTCCAGGGCTTCGGATCAAATTCCTGTTCCAGGATCACCGCTTTTCCATCCCGAAAAGCATCTGCAACTCCTGAGTCGCCATGGCCGGCCCAACTCCCCAACTCCAACGAAGAAAACATGTCTGTAGGTTCTATAATTACCCGTTTCGTCGAAACCCGGGCCTTAGGTCATTCATCTCATGAATTCATATGAATTCCAGATCTTCTTCCATCACCGACCCCCAAGCTTCGCTTCCCAGAGAAGTAGCTCAAGGAAATATTGGTTGAAGCCCCGATCAATTTGGTGGTAAACATGAAGTTGAAACTGTAGATGTTGAAATCAATCCATTACCAACCAAGGGGCTTTGTGCAGATCCTCGGTTTTCCACATATCGAATGGGTCTGACCAGTCCATGCTCCACTTCCGGAGCACTCACTCGATCGAACTTCGGCCGCCCCAGCTGCGGCATCGCGGCGGCAACGCTTTTTTATCCACGAGGGGCCGGCTCGGGATGAGCCATAAAATGCCATAAATCTTCCGGATTTTGGGGAAAATGTTTAGATATGACAATGCTGCTGGCATACACGACGAAGGCACAAACACCCAGAGTTCCGAGCATCCATTGACTCAAACCTGAGCACCCACCAATGTTTACTGGACTGACCTTAAGAGCAATGGAATTAATTGCTGGAGATCATTGTTTCGAAGCATGCAAACATATCCCAAGCAGTCTTGGATACCCCCACGCCAAACACCCTTTCTTGGGGAGCAAAGGATTTTTAGTAGCCCGCAAGATGATGTATGGCTCTGGGTTTGCCATAGAAGTTGTTTCTGATGGTTAAATCCGCCATGTGTTCAAAAGGTCTCCAGGACTGGGGAATGCAATCTAACAAAAGACCCTCCTTACTTACATCTAGAACACACGTATAATATCTATACATGTCTATAAGGATGGATATATATATATACATATTCACACGCATATATATATATATATACACACACACACTTGATGCTATATCCCCAAAAACACAGAACGATGATGTCATATCCCGCCTCGCGAGACAGCAACGGTGCAGGGGATGGAGCAACAAAAGTCCAGCCCTCACTGGATCGGTCGGCCTGGCGCGGCGGAGCGGCTACGTTGCGGGGCATGTAACTGTTATAACATGTACCCTCTGGTAAACTAACATAGCTATAGAAAATCACCATTTTTAATAGGTAAACCATCTATAAATGGTAAATGGGCCATTTTCCATAGCTATGTTAGTTTGCCAGAGGGTAACATGTTATAACTAGATGGGGTCATGAAGTCATGAAGTCATGTATTTTTTGATATGTTTTGTTAGTTGGATGGGATTAGAAACCAACTTGCAACTAGGGGGCACCACCATGATCATTGAAAAAGTCCACCAGTAGATAGTGATGCTCATGATCGTCATCACTTGTTCCACCAGTGTATAATACCATCCCCTCAGTGTATAATACAAACCATTGATATTAAATAATTAGATGGAATGGTGTGATACTAGATGGTGCCACGATGAATTGTTGTCTGTTACTATTGTTTTTGTTGTTGTGTTATTCCTTTACCGCTATATACTATCAATACGATTGTTGTCATCGTGATGATGACGACGAGAATGACGCGAAAGTCTGCAGTCCAACTCAATTGAACAGGGCCAGGCCTCTAGAACCTGCCGTCCAGCCTGTGCAGCACCCAAAGCGCCAATGAAAACCAGCCAAACGTTGTAGGGAATGGGGATCTTATGGGGATCTTATCACGGAAGTTCCTTGGAATCGTCCATGTTGAGAAAGCTCCTGTACAAGTACAGTCCAAAATACGAGAAAATACTGTAGAACCAGCATGAACCACCGGTCAGACATCAACGACAATATCCTCTCCCTTCCAGCAGCGGCGCCTGAGAAATGCGAGCCGCCAATGTTTCATGGCTTCGCCTCTCTTGACTCCCTGGCCGTGACCCCTCCCGTCCCTCCGGGAAGAAGAGGTCGCTGGCCCAGTTGGAGATTCGGCCGATCGCCTGCAGTGGCAGGTGGTCCTGGCGGGACAAAAAATCACCAGGGTCTGCAGGGTCTATCAATCCGAGGTTGGTATTGGATCCACACCGGAAGTCCCATTTTCACAAGGTGACCCATCCCCGTGCAGTGCACCTGACAAGAAGTCGGACACCCATAGAAAGCCAAATAAACATCGTTTGACCCAAACCCACCATCCGTCAACCAGGCCCCACCATAGTGGCGCAGCTGTCAGGGCCAGGCTCATGGGGAAATCAGCTGTGGCTAGGTGTGTTACAACCGGCAGAAGCTGAGCCAAGCAAATCTGTTCCTGTTGGGAACTTGCTATTCTTCTTTTCGGGCGTTTTTTTGATTCATTCTCAGGTTCACATATTTGGACACGGCATGAAACGGCCATCCCTTAGGGTTCCAAACGCACTGTTGGGTGCACGTGGTAGCCTTCAGCTGGCGTTCTTGGAAATGTCCATCAGGTCTTCATCTGGAGCCAAGACACACGGCACACATGGCACACACGGCACACAGCTCCCAGGTGCAGCTCCGCCGAGGTCCGTCTAACGAGGGAAAGACGTGGAAATCCGTGGATGTTTGACTCACAGAAACCATGTCCACCCAGGGCGAAGCCGCCAAGCGCATAGCTTTGACGCCCGGTAGCAGGGTTTCGTTGGGGCTGGTTGGTTGGCTATGGTTCAAATTATTGAAAAAAATATAAACCCATTGATCATATGAATCATATGTTTATATTTGTTGTTCACTAATTAACTTCTCCAAACGATCCAATTCTTGGGGATTCGGTAGTTTTGAGCCATGGCCTCATAGGTTGGTCTGAAAAGAGGGTGTACCTCAAAAATATTGCTGGCTCATCATCATTTCCATCCATTTCCTCTGTCAAAAATTGCTATAACTGCTATAACTGGGGGGGGAGCAATTCTCAGACACACCCTCTGGTATGGCTCTTCTTGGCCATTGCCGCCACTATTCGGCCGTCGCGCCAGTCATGTCAGTCATGTCACTGCCAGTGCCACGCAGCTTTAGCCCCCTGAGCCGCGGCTGCGGGGATCTAGAGGTGGAAACACCCCGGCTCACGGATTGGGTGCAGTTACACACACACATTTATATACACATATACATATACATATACATATACATGTACATGTACATGTACAGATACAGATATAGATACAGATACAGTGTGTGTGTGTGTGTGCATTTATTTATTAATTTGTTAATTTATTCATTTATTCATGATTTATTGATTTAATGGTCATTCATTTATTTATTATTTAGTTATTTAATTATGTAATTAGTTCAATTAATGGTGTATCTATTTAATTTCAGGTATTTTGTTATTTGTCTATTGCTTCATTTCCAACTATGTCTCGTTACGTATGCTTTATATACAGCGCAAGCACTTTACAAGCACCGTATAGGATTTCAGGGCTGAGCTTCAGTCCCAATTTGAGGGACCCTGACTGGGACATTTCGGATTACACCCCGCGCTCAGTCTGTATTGAATTCGCTCGGAGTGTTTTTATTATATAGAAATACATCATGGGTGTCATGGGTATCCTGTGGCCTCATGTGGATGTGAAGCCATTTGCCCAGATGGCACTCAGCACCGAGGGCGCTAGACCCGCTAAACCATGCCAAGAGACGACCGGGAACTGGAAGACTCTGGTTCCTGTCGAACTGTCCAGAGAGACTTGGATACATTTGGAACCGGAAGGTTTGAAGCCTGATGGCCGGGGTTTCAAAGATGACAGCTACCTGAATACATCGTATAGCAACTGCCGATGTCCAGTTTCTCAGATGGCTCCCAGCCAAAGCCTCGGAAGTGGACACCTGTCACAGAGTTGCTGAAGATCAGCGGAAGTTCTCTCATGTTTGTTGGTGATATTCTGGCCTCCATTGTCGAAATGTCTTGCGTAACTTTGCTTATACTGTATGAGGGCACATGTATATGCAAGTCTCTACGCACATAATGCGATCTCTCCCTCAACCATGACGAAATCTTCAGTGTATGTATATATATATACAATTTTATATATATATATATATGCATAATATACACTATATATATATACAATATTTTATATATATATACACATAATATACACTATATATATACCACGGATATTTATGAAAGTCGCTATCATGTTCTTTTCATCCCATCGCGACACCGGTTGGGCCTCTGGAGCCAGGCGCGACAGCAAGGTACCCAGTTCCGTCCCAAAGTTGAAGGATTGCCGGGTGTTCCTCGCGAATAATGATTTTCTTCAGTAAAATGTACAAAGGTTGGATGGAATGTGGGAATATAAATGATAATATATGGATAATATATGATAATATATGGATCATATATATATATAGATAGATAGGAATATGAGTACCGTGGTAAACCCAATGGTCCTAATATTATTAATGGCATTTAGTGGCTTAATAATGGTTATGAATAATGGGTACTCTGGGGGTTACTTGGAGGCTTGTTGACAGGTTTACCGTTGGTTGATGGAAGAAACATGAAGAAACGACATCGGCGTTCAATTTAACAACGCTGCACTTTCTTTCTGCAATATTTTTTACATCGGGATCGTACCGTTTCTCAGATCGAATGATTTCCATTATCATTATCACTTTCTCGGGGTACCCCTCCCAATGAATCAACTCGGGTTGCGTTGGTTCGGGGGTGCCCATTGAAGATGGTGATTTGCCAGCTAGTGGAAAATCAGCTTGCAAAATCTACAAGCTGCATTCAGCTGGAAATATAGAAAACCAAATATTCGGGCTCACTTCCATCTCCTCCGTACAGTGGTCTCAAAAATAAACCTGGAATTGTGGAGTTTACCATTTTTAGCCATTTCTGGTTCGCGGTTCGCGGGTCGACCAGGCCCCAAGGCCCCAGCGGGCAGCCTGTAGGTCTGGATGGCCGAGTTCAAGTGGGAAAAGATGGAGATCCCATCCACCGCCAGGGCCTGACCGGGTTTGTAGTGCATCTCCCCAGTCTTCAGCCGTGAAAGCGCCGCCGAGAACCTAGGATGATGGAAGATGTGGGGAGTGCGGGCTCGGAAGGCGGGATTTAACCTACCAAATACATATGGATAGATATTAAATATATAATATATGATATATAATATATAATATATAACATATAATATATACTATTTATATTTATATATATATATAATATAATATATAATATAATATATAATATATAATATATAATATATAATATGTAATATGTAATATAATATAATATATAATATGTAATATAATATAATATATAATATATAATATATAATACATAATATATAATATATGATACATGATATATAATATATAATATACAATATAAAATATATAATATATAATATTTATATGATATATAATATATTTTATATAATAGATAATATATAATTTATAATATAATATAATATAATATATAATATAATATATAGATATATTATAATATATATATATATATATATTATATCATAATATATTATATTATATTATGTTATATTATATTATATTATATGATATATATATATATATATATTATTATATTATATTATATATATATGACTATGTGTGTGTGCACGTTCTCATACATACAGAACAAAATTGAGAATGGATGAGGGTTGGGATATTCAACCGTCTTTTTGTTTGGAGGAGCGTTGAGTTTTGACCGTCTTGCTTCCGCAAGTGAGACTTATCGAAGTGCCCTGGACCTCAACAGTTTCATTAAAATGGGATGGCCTTGGTCAAATGAAGAACCTCACTTTGAGCTCGCAGAGTCTTCAAGGTAACCTGAGTGATTTTCAATTGCTCCGAAATTATTTCAGGGTTGCTGGCCTCTTTATCCCAGATTTAGAGTCTAGAGAGGATACAAGCCATCCACTTGGCTATGGCTCAGAAATTTGCGCTCTGAACCCATAGAAAGCTGGAGTTCTAGCATTTAACCATGTGTACAACCACTTATCTGACCCAAAATTCACGCTTCATGCTGCACCTCTGTTTCACAGTCTCAGCTTGGCAGTCCTGGCACAAGAGCCACTCTAAAATGAGAAAGGTGCACGTCCTAAAAGATATATTCATTCTCAATCTTCATCTGTCTCTCTCTCTCTCTCCCTCTCTCTCCCTCTCTCTCTCTCTCTCTCTCTCTCTCTCTCGCTCAATCTGCGTCTCCATTCACCATTTTTTGGATTCACGCCTATACATATGTATCTATACATGCATATAATATACGTATGTATATTTAAAAAAAAAATATATATATATATATATATATATACATATAATGTAATGTAATGTAACCTAATGTAATGCGATGTAATGCAATGTAAAGTAATGTAATGTAATGTACTGTAATGTACTGTACTGTACTGTAATGTACTATAATGTAATGTAATGTACATGTGGTAATGTGTGTATGGATGGATGGATGGATGGATGGATGGATGGATGGGTGGATGGATGGATGGATGGATGGATGGATGGATGAAGGGATGGATGGGTGGATGGGTGGATGGGTGGATGGATGTATGGATGTATGGATTCATGGATGCATGTATGCATGTATGTATGTGTATGTGTGTGTATGTGTATGTGTATGCGCATGTATGTGTATGTATGTGTATGTATATGTATGCGTATGCATGTGTATGTGTGTGTATGTATGTATGTGTATGTGTGTATGTGTGTGTATGTGTGTATGTGTATGTGTGTGTGTTTTTTTTTCCTACACTCCTTTTCCAAGAAAAGTCTCGTGCGCGCCTCAACATGTGGATGACTCATGTTGGCCTCCAGGGATGGAGGTCTTTGTGAAAAACCTCACGGAGCAGGCAGCTCTAGCCC
>Ga0126342_10017307_pt1 | contig 12471 bp, 10 predicted proteins | sample Cyp1metagenome_FD_92528 | JGI IMG/M metagenome (GOLD analysis project Ga0126342, IMG submission 92528) | Coral microbial communities from Lord Howe Island, Old Settlement Bay, Australia - Cyphastrea 1 metagenome | ecosystem: Host-associated > Invertebrates > Cnidaria > Coral ...
AATGGTTGTGACAATGGTTGTGACAATGGTTGTGACAATGGTTGTGACAATGGTTGTGATAATGGTTGTGATAATGGTTGTGATAATGGTTGTGATAATGGTTGTGATAATGGGTGTGATAATGGGTGTGATAATGGTTGTGATAATGGTTGTGATAATGGTTGTGATAATGGTTGTGATAATGGTTGTGATAATGGTTGTGATAATGGTTGTGATAATGGTTGTGATAATGGTTAATAATGATGAATGCTGTTTAATAATGGTTGTATTATCGTGTATTATAATAGCTACAGTAGTGGTTATACACCCATTAATAATCGTTAATAATTCGCAATGGTTTGAATAATGGTTACTAATAATGGGGTGTATAACTAATGTTGACTCATGACAAATGGATAGTTGGAGTAATGTGGTAAACCCAATGCCATAAGCCTACCATCTGGGGATGCTAAGCACACCAACCATAAAAATGGTGATGAATTGGAGATGGTTTTGCATTGGGTGTACACAGATTACCTTTTCATTTGTGGTTCTTTAGCCCAAGATATGAATTGGTCAATATTTTTGTTGTGGTTTTGAAGCCCAAAAATATGAATTAGTCAATATGATGTTCTTCAAATTGCCTAAGAATATTCAAAAAGTGAACATTGAAAACATCCCATGTGGGAGGTTCTGTTGGAAAAAATCCCATGAAACTGGCAAGCTGCAATCATGGCGACTTCACCCTGAGAGCCTGACACAAGTCCCAGCCTTTCAAAAAGGTCTGCCGCTTCCTGTGAATTCACCGAATCTCTGGTGTGTTTTTTTTCGGTCGTTGTGACTGCTCCGAAAAAAACATCCTATGGCTCAAAGCTACCTTAATGATGGTTAATAATGGTTAATGATTGTTAATAATGTTTAATGATGGTTAATGATGGTTAATAATGGTTAATAATGGTTAATGATGGTTAATAATGTTTAATGATGGTTAATGATGGTTAACAATGGGTTGCTTCTCGAAATGACCCTTAAATTTGTGATTGACAAGCGGCCCTGCATGTTATAACTTGCCACATCTTCTGTGGTTTTTATCATCATAGATCCACCGCTCATCCACGCCTCTGGATCTTCCACCATGAGATACTGCAAATCGTAATGATCCAGGGTTGAAAGGAGAACGATGGCATTCAAGGCATTGTAGCAGGTTTGCGGCCAGGTCCTGAAGAGAAGAACACGATTATTGCCAAAATCATTGTCGAAAATAAAGATTATAACAATGATATGTTTTGCTATCATCATCATCAGTTTTGTTATTACTACTGTGAGTCTTATCAGAGTCATCATTGTTATTATTGTTAGTCTTATTATTGTCATCATTGTTAGAATAATTGTCAGCCGTGTTATATTGCCTGTATTGTTTTATAATGAGTTATATTTGTTTATATATATATATAATATTGGATTGTTTTGTATGATCTTACACTAGTTTATATTACCCAGAAAACCTAGTGTGGTTTGTTTTGGTCACTTTGCGACGTCCCCATATTTATCGTCACTGGAAAGGGGTCGTTTTAGGGGCAAGAAACCCACGGTGATTGGAATTATATGTTTATGGCAGGCTATGGGTATTTCTGGCACTTTCGCCGACCACAAGTGCAGCAAAAAAACGCATTGCCTCGTTTTCCCTCAGAAATGCCAAAGTCACAAAATAATGGGCCACTGGCCCAACGGAGCCGAAGACTATGGGCAACTATAGTTTTCCAGGTAGGTTATATTACTTTATATATATATATATACGGTATATATATATACACAGTGTATATATATAATTTCTCATTACTTGACATTGTTTTGTATTGCCTGTCATTACTTAGCACTATAATTTAAGGAGACAAATAAACATTCGACATCTGCAGTTCTGGAGCAAAAAAGATGGAGGGGGCTCCAGTGATGTTCAGTGGCGTTTCAGAGTGCGTGGCGATCTTCTCCATTCTTGTGGCTCAATGATTTTACATCAGATATTTTAACTTATAAAGACCACAAGCCAGATATAAGTTTTGTAATCAAATATTGTACGTGTTCTTATAAACATAAACATCAGATATTTTACATCAGATATCTTAAGATTCTTAAGAACATGTTCTTGTGACATGTTGTATCTCTATACCAATTTCTAGCCAGCCTCCATCCTTGGGCCCATCCTTTGGCACCATTCCTCGGCACAAAGCCGGTGGTTTATCGATCCTCATTTTCCCCATGAAATGGCCATGGGGTATACTCCATTTCCAGACACACATCTAATTTGATTAATTGATGCTGATTTTTTTGATGTTTTTTGTTCCACTAGAAAGACCAACTCAAGACTCAGTGGACCATATGCGATAATCATTTTGGATCTGAGAAATTGATGCTGAAACCTGTTTCCATTGGTGGATTTGCCTCAATCTCTCCGCTAAAACACCCTCAAATCGCTCGCTATTTGGCCACACCATGCCCTGAGGTAGTGGCCCTTGTACCACATACTGATGCCAAATCCTTAGATAATGGCGTGACCATGCTTCACCGACATCCGGCAACTTTGCCGCGCCCAACCAATCGCAGATCTGTTTGGTACACCCAAATCACCTGAGTCGTAGACTCTTTCATGAGCCTGGTTTCATAGGCCTGATGCTCTTGGGGTGCTGTAATTACATGGCTTTTGAGACCTTGTTGGAGGTTTCCTAAAATGGGAGTACCCCAAAATCATTTATTTTAATAGGATGTTCCATTGTAAACCATCCATTTTGGGATCCCCCATTTTAAGAAACCCCCTTGTTTCTGCCATCCAAACGTGTTTGCAATTTTGGTGCCCTGAAAGACTCTTCAAAAATCGCCAGGAGCACGTTTCTGTAGGCCAGCTCATCATCTTCATAGTTCGCATCACGACCACCAAAGACAAACAAGAAAATACGGTCCTTGCCGGGAAAATTTGCGCACTAGGTGGATGTTGATGACTGGTCTGTTTTTTTTCATCATGATGCTGTGATGCTGAAGCGTTGTCGGCGTTGTCAGCTTTGTCGGCCTGAAGGACCCGCTCCAAGTAGACAGCTCCAACCACTTGATTTAGCGTGGCCACAATGGAGGCCAAGCGTAACCACCTCGGCGACCCATCGGGATTGACATCAGTGCAACTAACCGTAACTAACCTCAACTAACCTCAATGATCTCCCAGTTTCATCCAGTTTCATCACTCGTTTCATCACTTGTTTCATCGGTGATGTCATGTCACCGCTGAGGTCATGACACTGAGACGTCATTATTCACCAGTTTAAAGCTCACTGCCTGGCAGCGCAAGTTTCATCTGAGATTCATGGGATGGAAAATGACAATGTGGAACCACAAACCAGAACCAGATATGTTCCGGAAAGATATGAATTTATTGAAAATATATGGAGTAGTCAACCAGAATCGACCAGATATGATTATCTTCATAAAGCTGCACGAAGCTGATCTCCAAGGCTTTTTCAGCACAGACCGATGCTGTGAACATGTCAGGAGTGCAAGCATCTTCACGGAAAATGCACAGACCGATGCTGTCGCACAACAAATATTGAAAAGGACGAACCTCGCATTGGGATTTGAGTGGAACTCAAGATCTGGGCAAGAACTGCCGTGCTGCAAATATTCGGACAGTTCACCACTCTCATTCAAAGCTGAGAAATACTCTGGGTACACCTATCATGTCCTATCTACATGGTCATCTACATGTATGGTGAAACCATGTGAAACCTATCTACTGTACACCTTTTAGAACTGAGATGTCTTTCATTGACCCAAGGCTGTCACGTAATTGTGAGCACGGCATAGCCAAAGGTATTTCTTCGATGGGCAAACCTGAGCCAATTTTTGTTGCACTACTGAAATGGTCCCGAAAAGGAAAGATATATAGAAAGGCCATGGTTGCATCTCAAGACGTCGAAATCAACATGTTGAATCACCAGTTGCACATCAAAATCGGACCATGTTTTTTTTGGTCCTGGATCTTTAAGTGGCTGGCCAAATTTTCTCGGAGGACCTGATGCCAAAAAAAGATGCAAAAAATCAGGAGCTGAGCAGCTGCATTTTTGTGCTGAGGGTCAGACTCTGAGAGCCAGAGGCGAAACTCATGGGAAATCAGAGACGGATGCACCTCAATGAGAAAATCCTGGCACCCCTGAAACACCTGGCGAAACACCTGGCTGAATTAGCGATCGTTCAATGGCGCTTCCACCACCCTTTCCCAGTACTCAATCCATTGAAGTCCTTTGAGATCTGTGCTCGCGCCAGCAACTTGACAGCAGAAAAGGTGCTCACCTGCCGCGTCTAAGAAACTTCACAACCACTGATCCAAATGGGTATGGCTCACACAATTGGGTTGCCAATAGATCCAAACAGATAGTCGATGGTGGTCACTGTTTTGAGATGTTTTGAGTGCCAAACCATCCAGTTCTTGGTTGATATTTCCAGGGTGGTGTCAATCTTCCGGCCTGCGGTAAGAGCCTTTGGAAGAAATAGCCGATTGCATGGTAGCGCTTGTACCTTCCAAGACTACCTGCTTTTTGCGCCGCAATCATCCAAGGAAAACAAGGCAAGACTCAATGGGTGAGGTTTGGACTCAAGGTTCATTAAACGCTGAATGGCAGCTTGTTGGTTTGGAAAGGGGAATGGTCAACACGGCATAGCCAGGGAGGTTCAAACTACAGTAATTAGTTATCACCAAGTCCTGACTTGGATTCACGGGTGTTGACCAACTGATGCGCACTCGGAGACCTCGCAAATCACAATAAACATCAGGTAGGCCGCATGTACCTGTGGCAGTTCAGCATGCCGCATGCCCCTTTTTCAGCAGGCCACCTCCAAAGAATATCCCCAAGCCTGCCACATACCCCAATTCACAAGCCTCTGAAGGTGTGGAAAAAAACTCTCCATTCGCTCTACCGCAACTAAGACTGGCACAAGTTGGATGAACAACCACACCACCTGGTCCAGAATGGTACAGCAAGCACATGGATTGATTGTACTCGTATGAAAGCAAGCTGACGCATATCTGAGATCGCACCCGTACAGGAAACAACACTGAAGTGTCAAGCCCTGCGCCTCCCAAATTGCAACCATCACTGCAGAATTCACAATGAGCATTCGAGTCCTCGACAAAACATAGATAGGAAAAGTGCCTGCAAATTGTTCGATTCTTGGTGGTTAATCATCTGGTTGTACAATATCATATATCATCAAATATATCAACAACCAGGTACTGTACTGGTGTGGGCATTGCTAGGCTGTAGGCTCGATGATGATGGTTCAAGCCATTCTGTCTTTCCTCTTGTCACTGTTGACACCATCTTTCACCACTGGGATCCACTGGGAGCCCTGGCGAATGGTCTGAGATCAGCCCAAAAATACTTGCCTTGGTCCAGAAAAAACGCCAGCTGCAAGTTTTGCTGGTGGCAAAACTTGGATTCCCCCGAGTTACCTCAAACAAAAATAGGAAAGTTAATGGAAAGTTAATGGATGATGATTGATGCGTTGCACCAAAAATACCTCCAAACCGACCAAAAATAAAATCCTCCTGGGGCTTTGGGTGCTTTTCTGGACCTTCAAATCGACCGGCCTTGAAGTTGTCGTCGTCCAGGAGCTCTTTCTGAGGCAGATGAGGGACTTTAAGGTATCAAAAAAATAGATATTGAATGATATTGATCCTCCAAACCAGTATTTCTCCACATAAAGAGGCTAGAAAAGAAAAGGTTGCCTAAAAATCTCTGAAGATTGCCTTAACTTCAACCAAAAAATATTCTCTCATCCAGAATCAACATGTTCGTTCATCCACAGAGGTGGCCTTCCAAACTCCGGTAGATCTTTTCCAAACATCCAAAATCAGGGATGAAACTTGATAAAACATTATACATGATTAAAACATATTAAAACTACCAAACCACCAAACTTTATCCAAAAATTCAAGGACCTAAGGATGATATTTCATATTCTACCTTTTTTTCACTCAAACATCCAAAAGCATGCCAAAGACAAGTCATGACTTTCGGAGAGCCAGCCCGAACAGGCTCACCTGGATCTTGCTCTTGGATTCCGCTCCACCACCGTTGGAGAGTCGATCTGCAACCATCAGACCCGGTCACGATTCAACAACGGATTCAATGCTTTGGTTTTGGTGGTAAACTCTGAAAACCCGAAACCATGGGTTTTCAATATCGTCAAATTGTGTGTTTTCAGTTAAGAGGGCTTCCCTTGAAGCAATTCTAGGATCAAGGCATGTTTGTTGAAGCACTATGTTTTTTGGGTCATTTGTTCTGATTGCGTATATCATATCCATATATTCAGCATCCAACATTTGATGAAACCGATGTTGACCATCCACAAAGTTGATCGTCTCCAAACTCTCTAGGTTTGTGGAGATCACAAGGCGGACTTTGTGAAGCTGAACTCGCATCACACCTGAATAGTACACCTCCGATTTTTTTTAAGCACACCCAAAAGGCAAATCTCAAAAGATTGTTCAAAAAAACAACCATATTCATCCATATTCCATGATATTCCTATGTTTTTTGGGCGGGACTTCCAGGGCCCAGCAGTGTCTCAAGGTTTTCCGGTTCGGAAAAGCGCCCAGCAGTGCCTACAATGATGCGCCAGTCCAGCGTCCCAAAGACCTCCACGAAATAGGTCTTGAAGATCGCCCTGGGCGACAAAAAAATGACTCTGGGCAGCTGGTTTCACCATTGGGAAACAAACACTTTCAGAATATGGTGTTTATATACATATATATATGTATATATATATATGGGTTAAAGATGGCTTGACAATATAGATAGTTTATATAACTGATGGAATTTGTGATCATAAGAGATGATTTCACATCAAGGTTCATTCAGCACAGATTCACCACAAAAAAGATGTGTGTTTCCCTCAAAATGGGGGTGGATTTCAGGACAAAAACCGGGTCTCGGGGTGTTCAGGGTTTTGAAATGTTTTGAACATCCCCAAAGGCACTGAAACCATTGCTGTTCTCAGCTGCTCAAAATGCTGTGATAACTGGGATAACCCTTAAACTAAGCTGCCGACCAGTCCAAATGTAGCAGATAGGTCACGTTGAAAGCAACACTGGCCACAAGGACCAGGAACCAAAAGTACTTCCTGAGCATCCGCAACGTGTTTCTTGACTTGGGTAGCCCAAAATTCGATCGTGCACCATCAAAAGTGATGAAAAAGATATGGGTTTCTCTGGGAATACCCCTAAATCATAAATCCCATGGATATGCCCCGTTCAAATAACAAGCCCCTGCGGTTTAAAGTTTGCCTCACAGGTAGAAAACCCCCCAGTTGTCAATCCTGGCTGCCATCCCCACCATGCCACTAAGCCCTGCACTCTCGCAGCGGAATCTCTTTGACCATGCTCAAACCGCCGCAGGCCTGTGAAACATATTCCTTTGCAACTGGCTTCAAACAGTATGGCTCAAATATGCTCAAATGATGAGCAATCATCAACCGACCCACAAATTGAGTTGGTCATGTTGAGTATTTCAAACGAAACAACTTTGGGGTGGCAAACTGAGGATGGCTCAAACTGAACATCAAATATGCGTTTTTTTTTTTTTTAATCCAATTTCCAGCCATACTCCAACACCCTCTTCACGGGACTGAAAACTTCCGCCAATGATCAATGGACTTGGCAGAGATCTTCCTCATTTGACCGCATGATCTGTGAACAACACCCGACATAGCACAGTCAATCCAAAACCATGGGTTTGTGTGAAAATCATATGCCCAAAAAAATATTAATGGTTTATCATTATTTTTCAAATTACATGTCATAGATTGGGTTTTTTGGTCACATCTACCCCGAACCTCCAGGTTGATGTCCTGCAGGAACTCTGGCCTGAAGCAGTTGCTTCACTTGAGGCTGTTGGTCAGACCAAGGGTCCCGTAAGAAACTCCCTATGATTGGGCGGAATCACCTTTGGGGGGGCTGGCTAGATCATTTTAAAATATGTTAAATCCCCATGATCCAAGGGTGTGAAGACGTGTTAAGACCCTGGGGAGAGGACTCGGGCTCGTTCTTGAACTTGTCAAAGATCAAACGAGAGAAGTCCTGCGATTCTGAACCATGTCCAAAAAAAAAAAGGTGATGAGCCACTAGGCCGTGCCAGATCAGTTTCCCAATTGATCAACTGAAATGCGGGTTTTAAAGTTGAATAGTTCAACTGTTTGATGTCCACTGTGATTTCGCGATGGATACTAACCTCTGGTAATCAAAAATGGCACTGCGAAATCCAGTCAGGTTCAACGGCTGGAAAATCACTCGGTGCTTCAATGAGTAACCAAAATGCACATTTAGCTTTGGTAAATCAACGTGGCTATAGAAAATGGCCCATTTAGTTTGATGAATTTCCCATTAAAACCTCCTTGTAATTCACGGCTTTCCCAGCTAGCCACAAGTTGATTACCATTATCAACCATTATAGAATTATGATTAACAATGTTGATAATCATTCACATTTTTATACACTTATGATAGTGGTATTGTAATTATTTGTAGAACCATAATGAAACTGATTATATATTAAGCATTATTAAGCATTACTAAGCATTATCAAACATTAACCATATGAACACACGTCATTGCTTATTAACCGGTTGCTGTAGCACTTCTTAACCACTATCAAACTAAGACCTATCAACCAGTACTGATTACTATCATGTAAACTAACCACATTCTTAACCATTCATGGCATGATGTAACCATTGATTTGATTGATAACTAATATTAAACATTACTGATGATTAGTAAGCATAAACCATTATTAACCATTATTAACCAATAAATTGACCGTTGGTAAAACATAACCATTATCAACCAATGAATTAACCATTCATGGCATGAGATTCATCTCCTCCGTGATGTAGCCTTCCTTTACAGCGTGGCCCATGTCTTTGGTCTCGGCAAAGTCGGTCAAATTCAACAAGTCTCGGCGCAGGTCCTGACAACCACCGGCGAAGGCAAGGGGGCTTGTCAATAACATGTAAATAACCGCTGAGATTTATATAATATAGCTTTATATACTGTAGTACTGTATGTATATATATATAACTGTACCTAGACACATGTATTGATATACCATTGTTAATTTTCCATGGGATTGCATTAGGGTATAAACAATGGGATATATATATAATATATATATATATATGTATCTTAACATCTGTATTGACATGCATACGGTAAGACATAATAATCGTTGTATAACCAACTCTATCGTTATTTGGCTTGTCGGTGACGGATCGGATCGAAACCTCCAGACATCCGCGGGATTCGGATGGCCTCTGTGTAGGCGCGATTGCGAAGTTCGGGTTGGATCGCTGTCTCCAAATCCCTCCATTTGTCCTGCAATGTGAACTTGTCAATGATGAATAGTTTGAAAATTTACCGCTGTTTCTCCAGAAAAACTAGGAAACTACGATTGACTCTACAAGACCCTTGGAATCCTTTCAAGCTAGCGATGTCGAAACGAGTCTGATCCCAAAGTAAAAATTGAAATGGGCCGGATGCGGTATCTTTCATATGGATGAGTTTAAAAAATGGATTGAAAATGGTGTGTGTTATAAAATCCCTTGTTTCATCATGCCTTGGCCATCCGCAGTCTCTCGGTCCTTAAAATACCCCAGCCCGGATCCTGGCAGACAGGGGCAGCATGGGCAACATCTAAATCGAGTGAATCGAATTGCTTAGTTCTGACTTTTGACATGTGGTTTATATCCTTTCAATTCAACATTGTTCCATCCTGAGAACAATATATACATACATACGCACGCACGCACGCACGCACGTAATCTCGTACGTACTATGTATGTATGCCTGTGTGCGTGTAAGTATTATATGTATATTTGAGCTTGCCTGAAAATGGTGGGATTCAACCCTCATAGCAATTTGATTGGGAAAATACATCAATGAATTCCGGCATTCTGGTCTACCCTCTGGCAATTTCACAGTTTGCTATAGAAAATGGCCATGATTGGCCATGTGTTTGGTTGATTTTCCATGATTTTCCTATCGAAAAATGGTCATGTTGGATTCTTCGCCTATGAAAAAATGGCCTGATTTTCCCATCGATCCGCCCAAAACCGCACCTTGAGAGTCCAAGCTGGCCAGCCCCGGCAGGGAGGAAGGTCGCCGACTGCTCGGTCGCACATCGTCATCCTTCGGGTGGCCAGGGACGGCCAGTGGGTCAAAATTGGGTACCCTCTGGTAATGGCTGACATAGCTATTGAAAATGGCCATTTATAGTGGATTTACCCATTAAACATGGTGATTTTCCATAGTTATGTTAGTTTACCAGAGGGTACCCCAAGAAGTTGATGGCTTGTACTTACTGGTGCTAAACGTAGGGAATGGATGGCTTGCTGGGGGTTGCTGGGATGATTTTTTTTCTGGTGATGACTGGGATCATTCCCGAAAATTCCCTGCGTTTAGCACCAGTAAGTGTACAAAAAGATGATATGTTGATGGTTAATACAGCTGCGCGGAAAAAAAAAGAAACTGTCCCGGCTGAAAAATGTGATCCATCATGATCCATCCCCATGTGTCGTTTAACGGATGGGCGGATTATATCCAGTGTGTTGATTTTGGGTTTTGATTCTGCGGAGTTGACGTCATTTTTGGACCATCCACTTGGGTTTTGGAACATCCAAGAGTTGGTTTCGCTATTCAATTCTTGGTGTTGGGATCATCCATTTTCCCTGAAACCAAGTCTGGGAAGTGGCTCGATCGGGTCAAATTCGAAGACCAAACAAACAATAGCTTGGGCTGATCCAATTCTGACCCAGAACTAAAGTGTCACAATGGGGATGTCGTGAGGATACAAAAATTAGCAAAACAGGGCATGCGATTACACATGTTCCAGCTGCACAGGTACACCACACAAGTCAGACGATTCCGTAATCAGGGGATCAACGGGACTGCCGGGGGGAACCGCCATGGTCCCTACACTCTGGATCATCCTGTTCAGAATGATCGCGTGCGTTAGTGCTTTGTGTTTTTTGGGCTTCCCCAGTTGCAAAGGATTCCAGGCAGAGCAGGGAATCTAATCCCGTCCTCCTCCCAGGACTCCATCAAACTGGCCACCCGCCCACGAGGTACGTTGCGCAAATCCTTGGCCGCTGCCTCGGCGCACGAAGCAGCATGGCCTAAACTGTCCCACCTGTTTTGGAGGTGAAAAAATATATAGAAATATATGGAAAAAAAAATGGTTGGCATCCCCCAAATCTATCCAAATCGCCGGTGTTTGAAACCTCAAATTTCTCCACAGTTGATGTTCTTCATCAAAACTCATGATGGGGAGCACTCCAAAAAAATCAAAAAATGGCTGGAGATTGATATACCCAAAAGTCCTCCGCACTCAGCTTCACACCAGCATTTTGGATTGCCTCAGCTCCAGCAAAACGCGCTGGCAATGCCAAGTTCCCACATGCTGAGCTTCAGGCCCCTTGGTCAAACGCCTCCTCATACTCCTTTCAGGAGACCTTAACCAAAAAAAAATACGCTAACCCACACTTTGGAACCCTCAAATCCCCACGGTTTGAAACCTCATCTTCTTCCCATGAAAATGGCCATTAAATAGGATGTCCACCGCAGTGGACATGCCAAGTGCGTGGCTCGGTCCGTTCACCCACCAATCGCCGGTCAACCATGGCCATGGACTGACGGCGGGTCCTGCTGAAGGTAAGAACCGAGAGGAAGGTTTCATCAATGAATCCATGACATTGGATGGATTGAAGGGGAAATCTTTAGGAAACAGAAATCTGTAGAAAACACTAAGAAACCATGTTTTTAAAGGCTGAATAACATACAGGGGTTCTTGTAATGTTTCCGATTATCCAAGTGTGGGAACATGACACATGCATTCGACTGCATCCAGGGTCTCAACTTGGGTAAACACGAATCAGCCAAGCTGTTTTTTCACCAGGTAAAACATGTTGGCTATTTCCAATACAATGGAACCCACTCTGAAACCTTGGCATCATATCATATATCATCTATCATATATCATCTATTATAAACCACATATATCTATCAATATCTATCAATATCTATCATATATCTAGACAAACGGTCAAAGAACTTCTCCAGCGAATCCCGCCGCGCCTCGCGGGTGCCATGAGGTCCATGGTTGGTCGTGTGGCCACCTTGTCGATGCAAACCGTCCGTCGCCTTGTCGCCGCTTGTTGCCGACTCATTGGTATCGAAGCATCCTTTTAGGGTCATGGAGGTCATGAGCAAAAACCTCACTATTTGAGGTTCATGTGGTTTATAATATGTTTATATATATATATATATATATATTATATATATATATATATATATATATATATATATATATATATATATGTGTGTATATATATATATGTATATATATATATATGTATATATATGTATATATATATATGTATATATATATATGTATATAT
>Ga0126342_10017308_pt1 | contig 12471 bp, 9 predicted proteins | sample Cyp1metagenome_FD_92528 | JGI IMG/M metagenome (GOLD analysis project Ga0126342, IMG submission 92528) | Coral microbial communities from Lord Howe Island, Old Settlement Bay, Australia - Cyphastrea 1 metagenome | ecosystem: Host-associated > Invertebrates > Cnidaria > Coral ...
AAAAAGGTTTATGACTACAGATGGTAGGTTCACGTTGGTGAAATTCAGCGTGCCTATGCGTTTTGTGGCCTTACAATAAGCAATGATTCAAGGGAATAAGAATACTATATATATATATATCTTTTATACACACTTCCCCACGGCACGCCGACCTGAGACAACTTCAGGGGAGACAAAACAAGAAACCACATGAACCCAGTATCTATCTACCTATCTACCTATCTACCTTTCTACCTATCTACCTATCTACCTATCTACCTACCTACCTACCTATCTATCTGTCTATCTACCTATCTACCTATCTACCTATCTACCTATCTATCCATCTACCAACCTACCTACCTACCTACCTATCTACCTACCTACCTATCTATCTATATATCTACCTATCTCCCTATCTACCTATCTACCTATCTACCTTTCTATCTATCTACCTACCTACCTATCTACCTATCTACCTATCTACCTACCTACCTATCTATCTATCTACCTATCTACCTATCTACCTATCTACCTCTCTACCTACCTACCTATCTACCTCTCTTCCTACCTACCTACCTACCTATCTATCTATCTATCTACCTATCTAACCATCTACCAACCTACCTACCTACCTACCTATCTATCTATATATCTATCTACCTATCTACGCATCTACCTATCTACCTATCTACCTATCTACCTATCTACCTCTCTACCTACCTACCTATCTACCTATCTTTCTATCTACCTATCTACCGATCTACCTATTTACCTACCTACCTACCTATCTATCTATCTATCTATCTATCTGTCTATCTACCTATCTACCTGTCTACCTATCTATCCATCTACCAACCTACCTACCTACCTATCTACCTACCTACCTACCTACCTATCTATCTATCTATCTACCTATCTACCTATCTACATATCTACCTATCTACCTTTCTATCTATCTACCTATATGCCTACCTACCTATCTACCTATCTACCTACCTACCTACCTATCTACCTACCTATCTATCTATCTACCTATCTACCTACCTACCTACCTATCTATCTACCTATCTACCTACCTACCTATCTACCTATCTACCTATCTACCTATGTACCTACCTACCTACCTATCTATCTATCTATCTACCTATCTATCTCATGGCATCTGCCTTCTGCACATAGACACAAAAGCTTGGGTGTGTTTTACTTTCAACTTCCATCAACTCAATATTTACCAGAAATGGAATCCAGCACCATTAATCTCTTAATGTTAAACATGAAACAGCCCCCAGAAACCATAGTGTAAAGTCGGCGATGTCCGCATGAAAACGGGGGACCGTAAAAATGTTAGTGGATCCCCAACAGGGGATTGGGACTTAATCAGTGAAATCCATATTAGTTGATGAATCGTCAACAACAACTACTGCATATAGTTGGTGTAAAGTATATAGTTGGATATATGGAGGGAATGGAATTGATATGGATGTATATGCATTAATATGGATTAATCGATAAAACATCAACAATAGGATAGGGGATTAACAATACAATATCCCCAATAGATCGACATCCCAACAATTGGAATTTTCATTATTTTAGTAGGTTGATCAGCAATATCCCCAATGAATAGAATTAAATAATATACTTATTATTTGATACATTAGTCAAGGGATGATTGATCACTAAGTACTGATGAATTGAGGGCATCAATATAGCATTAATCTCAATCTGGTGATCGTTTTACTATTAGAAAATTGATGATTAGCTATTGAATCTATTGATGATCAATCAGTTACTATTATATAGTTACTTTTGATGATTAACTATTGGTCTTTAGATGATGCGCTCTTGGTTAATTGATGATTACTATAACTATTCATAATTCTTACTGAGATTCATCATCATCATCACTACGATCTCTCCCCCCACTTTTTAACCACCATCGAACTTCCCATGGACTGTGGGATCTGTGGGATCTGTGGGATCTGTGGGACAATCGAGGACCCAGCTCTTCCGGAAAACGGTCCAGGATGATCATGGCCCGCTCCTGCGTGACCTCCCAAAAGACACACAGCGTGGCCGCCTGGATGCTGGCCTCAGTCGCCACGAGGGCGGGCGCTGCGGAAGGATCGGCCAGAGTTGGAACGTTGGAAAATAGGGCTGAAAGCTACAGAGGAAGCCATAAGATACCCTCTGGTAAATTAACATAGACCCTGGCAGATAGGGGTTGGAAGATTAGTGTCCATTACAACTAGGCTATTTTCAGGGTCTATGTTAATTTACCAGAGGGTAGACACTAGTCAGGAAAATGGTGGGCTGTTCACACACCAAAAAAGTGAGATTTGCAATAGATTTGCCCTGATTTCATATGATTTCACCAGGAAAAATGAGGAGCTCAACATCGCTCAACTGGCACCAGAACTGGGGATCTGATGGGATCTCCGAGACACAGATCTGGTCTGAGAGATTCCCAGCATGGCCAACTCACCTGCGATGGCTCCAGCGGCCAAATGTCCCACGCGGATCATATTTTTGATCTTCTTCGCTTCGGCTTTCCTTAGTTGAAACAAACGGGAAATCGGAAAATCAGACTTTTTGGAAACTTTGGACAGACCATGTTTCTTTTTTTGGGGTAATTACAGGGGCTCCTGTAGATTTTCCATTATAGACATTTATAGACCAATTCTGGGATTAGTTGATCATCCATGATCATCCATGATCATCCGAATTACGAAATGAACATCAACGGCAGGATGTATTCACTTGAAATGGTCTGGGAAAAGCTGATGGCATGGGATGAAGACATCGCCAATCCAAGGTGTCCTCGAAAGTCGCAGAGAAAGCCTGCCAATGGTTAGGTGGCCTAGGTTTTTATATTTTTCTATATGTTTATTGACATGGAAAACCCCAAATGCAAAGGTCTCCCCTGCCAAACTAGGCGATTGAACTGATTGAACAGTGGACTATTGGAAACTATCGTCCCCCTCCGTTTGAAGAACCCGGCTGCATGCAGCCGCATCCTCGCCGAGCATCTTGTCATGGCCTTTATCCTGATTTTTTTTGTCACTGACCTTAGAGCCATGTTCTTGTGATTATTGCTGGTCATCACAAGGTGCAATTGACCCGTTTCCGACCAAGGTCTTGCTACTATGCTTCCCCGATATTGAACTCATTCTGTGACCAAAGAAGTGCAAAATGGCTCTCTCTCTCTCTCTCTCTTCTCTCTTTCTGCCAGCAAATGCCTGCCAACAGAAGTCAAGAAAACTCGGCCTGCCCTTTTTCCATTGTACATAGCTGTTAGGCAAAACACGTACACATCTGCAGAGCCATTGAGCAAAACGAACATGGAATTGCCACTCTCGCCTCACATCAACAGATGCAATCGAGGAAGCAACCGTCGCTATGTGCATCTCACTGGTTCCCAAACAAATTGAAAAGGGAAACCCGCAATCCCTTTTCAATAACAACACAGAAGCATGCAAAAATATACCAAAAGCCATTTGCATCTCAGAACATGTCTATATAATTATCTAATCCACTGTTATCGTATCTAATCTAGTCCAATGTAATCTAAGCTAGTCTAATCCATCTATCTGTTTTCTGTCTGCCAGTCTGTCTTTGATCCATCCGTACGGAATCACTGTGCTGCGCGGATGGATTCGTCAAACATGTGTTGCGTCTCCTGCCTTCGTTCACCACCAGATCACCCGGCATGAAAATACGGTCCACCGCAGAGTTTGCCAACTCTCGGACGAAGTCGGGGTGCGTATTGCAGAAAAATGGCGATTCCCTGTGCGAAGGTCGTGAAAATGTCAGAGCGACTTGTGAGCAGTGGGGCGGTCAAACTACCATGGTTTTCGTATCGTGGCTATATGTACATTATAATAGAGATAATTAAATATCTATATACATGACAGAAAATGCATGCATTGCACATTCGTTTAGGCAAGTATTCGGACAAGCATACACATGTATTTGCATAATTTTACATAAACTTACATACATTGCATACATTGCATATCATTGCATTCCATGACATGAGGACATTGCAATATCATGTTCATTATCATTATCATTGCATTACATGACATTTGCATTACATTTACCTTACATTGCATTTCATTATATATATATAAATGACAAAGAGTGAAAATGACTCTGTCTGAAAGTTGGCTACCCAAAAAAAAAAACAAAAACAATTTCCACTTGGACAAGCAGCTGGATGCGGCCAATCAAGTCTTGCGCATCTGTCTCCTGCCAAAGGATGGAAGTGATGATTAAATGATTTTAAACGCACATGGTGATTCATGGTGATAGAATTCTTTCCTACTCTATATGAAAATGATATAACTCAAAGGGACTTTTGCCTGGGTTGGAATATGAAGGGCAAGGGATTTGTTGTTGGTTTTTTTCAGGAATTCTCATCATCCACGGTGAAGAAACGCTGCACAAATACATAGAAACACCCTTAAGATCCCTCAAGAGTCCCTGGAGACGGTAGCAGAACAATGCACATGGGGAACCCCCGTGCCTGACCGCCATTGGACAGCATGAGCACCTGCGTGGACGCAACGTCGGCTTGCACATTGCAAAGTGTAAGTTGCGTGACGACATAACCAGAAGATGTTCAGCATGTCTAAATATAAACTGCGATATGCGTCTACATCAATATATACATACAATTGCATACATACATATATGTATCATATATGTATCTAATATATATGTAGCACGTACAGCAACATCGTGCAACATCTCACATGTTGATCTTGGGAACTTCCCCACCATCTCATACCATCAGTCACCGTCACCAAACGTCACTGCCTTCATCCGCTGATCCGGGAAGAGCTCCAGCGCCCGCACCACCACCGCCTGATGCAGCAGCTGACAGCTGCTATGCTCCACCGCCAGGACCTACCGGCGCTGGGACAACATCTTACTGGTGCTAAACGCAGGGAATGAGGGAATGGGATAATTATTAATAGATCTTAATAGTTATTAGTTATTTAATGTTAATACTGTTAATAAATGTTAATTAATAGTGATTGTTAATTGTGAAATATGATGGGTCAATATCCCCCTAGTTCCTACTAAGCACCGGTAAGAAGCGATGCAAAATGCGGAAAATGCGGATGAAACATGATGAAACTAATGAAAAGGAATACATAAATGGGAGATTCTAGGAGAAGCTCTTTGTTAACTGCGATAAGCTAGGTGGGCCAGGTATGGAATAAAGCAAAAGAACGAAACTGGTGGTAAGCTGGTGCTTTAAACACCCTTCAAAACTATGCCTCTATTTTTCATCTATTCGGGATCATCAGTGTCGTTTCTCCAGTCAGCACCTGCCTGAAAACCACACCCCAAGAAGATCGTTTCTTCTTGAGTTGATACCACACATATCTGCAAAAATCTGCGATGGTGGACCATTGGGTAAAAACCACATGTCTTTTCATTGCGCCCTGACAGACTGCACGGACTGATGTCAGTGTCCCCTGTTGGTTTAGTCATGTCCAGTCCCTGTTAAACAGCTAAAACCCAACAAAAATTATCATCAATCCCCATGGGCCCATGGTGCCTTTTTGACCCGCTCCGGGCGCGGTGGGATGCCCAAAGCAGCCATCATGCCGAAGGTCGTGTTGGCCGACAAAGTGCGAAGCCTCTCCTGATTTTGGTGTGATTTTGCTGGGTGAATTTGACAATCATGGACTTCATTAATGTCATTTGCATTTTCCGGGGATTATATAAAGATATGTTTATATTTCTACTTATACTTATATTTATCATGCTTATTATATATATAGGCATGGTGTTTTTACCATCAAACATGGTGGACGTACCATTGGGCCAGGAAAAAATGAGATTTTACAGGCAAATCTGATGATCAATTGATGGATTCCTTTAACCAATTCTGGGACTGCGTGATCTTAACACGTAATATGTGGCTGGTTCGAGCCAGTTGCCTGTTTTAACATGATACAACTGGTTGATATATGTTGACATGGGTTGACAATCGAGCTTGCCATGCTATTTCCAATTGATCCAACTGGCATTCACTGGTTTGATTTGATTTAAAAACCATGACTTCGTATAAAATTATATAAAATTATGAAATATGTGGGAAATGCTTAAGTTGGTGAAGCTAACTTTTTTGCTACGCCTTGTCGTCCGAGAGTGTGACAAACCTATCCTGACGAGGCTCGTCTTCCGACAAGGTGGAAGCGACACCATTGGTCACGATATGCATCACACGAGTTCCAGCAGGCAATTCGAAGTCACAAATGGTTTTTCCTGGCTGGGGGTCACAAGTTTCTGATAGTTTCTGCTTCATGCTAGTCACTCAAAGGATCAAAGAACCCATAATCAACTTCAATCTTCAGAAATGAGCAAATCTTCAATGCAAGGACACCAAGTAATATGTGCTTCTACTTTTTGCGAGTCAACGGCCGACAGCAGCCTCGCACCTTGCAAATAGATTCGAGGTTCAAAGTGATCCTGGAGGTACTGCAAGAATTCTTGACCTTAGCACTGCATGTCACCGCAACTCCCCATCAGCCGTGCCGAGTGCTGATGAGGCTCTGCACCCTGCTTCATCGAAAATGTTCAGGACGCGAAGCTTGGCAAATGCCACTCCTCCTGGGCGCTCTGGGCGCTCTGGGCGCTCTGGGCGCTCTGGGCGACTCCGACCATCACTCCATGAATCTCCACCCCTCCCTGACTCGCCTCACTCAGTACTCAGTGCCGAACCCGGCTCGGTGACGAGGCGGCCCAGGTCCCACAAGAGGCTGTCGGTTTCGGGTGCGTTGAAGGCTTTGGTCAAGGTGCTACGAGAAAGGAGCCAGCAGTGGCATTCCTGATGGCTACGGCCATGGGGCCATGGGCATGCCTTCAATCCGTTGAAACCCAACACTTGAAACATCAACATTTGGTAGCCCTCATTGCTTTGGCACCTGTTCTCACCAGGCTCTGATCCAGTGGTCCTAAAAATGCAGCATGCAGATGTCATCGTGTCCTCAAAGCATTGGTTTACGCCTACATGAATTCATTACTAGATACATATTGTCAAAACCACATCAGTACTCTACCAGAATCTACAGTAAGATATGCAATATGCAAATCATCGTCCAACATGGCGAATGTTTCAATGCCAAGCTTCAGCATCCGCCTTGATGCTTGAGACCCTCTCCTCGTTGAGCCCCAGGAACTCGACATCACCAAAGACCTTGTTTGATCTTTTTAGAGTTATCAGCATCATCTGGCTGCGTCCAAAAGATGATGTTATCTTGATATCCATAGTCCATAGTTATGATAAACCAGTGGATTTAGGGGTATCCTATGTTCAGACAAACCCATCTACCTACCTCTGCACCGGGTGGATTTAGGGTCAAACTTTGGGGCAATCCAATGGGCCGCCTACCATCGGCAATTCTCAGGCCATAGTAGGACGACTTTAGACCATCTATTTTCCGCAGTCCCTGGAATTGAAATGTTTTGACTCACACCTTAACCCTAACAAAAAAGAACAAGGGCAAACGGCAAAATGATCCAAAATGTACACTGAAGGCTAGCGACAGCAGGATGTAGTGCGTCGTCTGGGCTGATCATATCCATTTCCATGCCTTCCCTCTGAGAAAGTCCACGTAAGGATTCCCCTCGCCGCTCTACACGGATGGTGCGACCTGTCACCAAAAAAAAACACTTATCCCACTGGGCACATGCCCTGAGGCAAATGGTTGCCGCGTTTTGGAAGCTCTGTGTGGGAACAGGGGGGTTCAAGTTTCACGACATACCACGCACAGGAAAAGAGACCAGCAAAGGAACACTAGCAGATGCAGCACCTGGATAGCCACAGGAACGAAACAACGGGAAAAAGGAACGACGTTCATCATCTGGACGCATCATCCCCCAAATCCCTCACTTCCTTGACTGCGGCCTCTCGTTTCTGACCTTGACCCCGCCTGCAATGTCAATGCTGACGGCGCCACGGGCCAGAAGGACCAGGTCGTTGTTCTTGGCCAGCGGCGAAAGAAGTTGTTCTCCAGGGAAGAAGATCCGTCGCAGCATGCCATCGCGAAAGGCCTCAGGGAGATCCCGGTGCGACAGGCTGCACGGATCGGGCAAGGGCAAACTTTGCAAATGGAGTATCTTTGAAATTTACAATACTCTAAAATTCTGATTTTGGCAAAAGCTCAGTTTTGATCTGACTTATTTGACTTTGGCTCATATTAGGCTTACCACATGTTAATATCTCCGGCCTCCCAAGCAGCTTCCGATAGACCTGCAAACAGAGGCATCTGAAGCATCCGCTCGGACGTGAGGAGATGCACGTGCGGTGGCTGTGATAAATACCTTTGGGGAAGGAAATGGGGGGATTGGCCAGCACCTTGCGGGTATGCATCTCTTTGCCATCCAATAAATACCAAGTTCTGAGGGATGAACATCCAAAAAGGAGATTGGTCAAAAGTTGTGGTCCTCTTTCGGGGTGGGGCAACACCATGTTCTGAATACTGTCAAAGTGAACATCCACAACTACCAGCTAGTTTGACGTGGGAAAAAAAAAAACGGTAGACCAATGGTAGGCCATGGTAGAGCATCGTTTTGGATGTGAATGGCCTGTGAACTTTTTGAAGCTGGACATGTGTTAACATTGGGCACTGAAGATTTTTTGGGCCCTTGATGCCAAGATGACCAACTCTGGAGATTTCCGGTTCGGGTTTTGGTCTTACTTGCAGCCTTCCGATTTCGGGGAGACACAAACAAATGCAAAGTCCTGAGGCCGTGAGTCCTTAGCTGCGGTCTTAGCTGCGGGTTCAGCAGCTCTTTGTCTGCAGGATGTTCCTTCAGCACCGTCATCAGGTCGTCACGGCTGATTTCGCAGACCATACCTTAAAAATCTGGGCCTATCACACCCAAACATCCGAGAAGTGCCGAAAGAAAGTTTAGGGGAAAACTGTGGGGCAAGGGTTGCCTTACATCAATCCATTTAAATGACAAAGGGCTAAGCCAGTCCAAGCAAAGATCAGGAAGCCACTCATTCAATGCAAAGCATCAGCGTTTGAAAGATGTCATCATTAGTGCCCCAAAAAAGAGTGGTGCCTCCAGACAAGAAGAGGCTGAGGCTGACAGCCACGTGTGGAGAACCCAAACAGGAAGGGGCTTGGTGAGGAGCACTCCATGTCAAATCAACTAAGAACCGGTTCGAGGCACGCATGACTGTGTTCAAACACCAAACCATGCAGAAAAGCACGTATATACCTTCAGACACGGGTTTGAGCAAGCTCATGATTGTGTACCTATATTGCATTGGTATATGTGCATCATCTGCATATTTGTTTTCTTAGGTGACTGCAAATTCTGCCGCTGGTTTTGCCTCACACTGAGCAACAGAAATTGGGTGTCTTTAGTTGCACCGGGCCTCTGGCCCAAAAATGATTTGTCTATCTTCGAACTACCTCGCCACTACCAGCCAGCCAGCCAGCCATGGAAGCATCTATTCATCCATCTCTCCATCTATCTTGTATACCATGTATGGGTTGGATTAGATCAGATCAGGATTAGACTAGACTGGACTAGATTAGATAGATATATGATATATTGCACATTACATCATGTATCTACATCTATATCTGTACAGAATATATATATATGTGTGTGTGTATCTATGTGTCTATGTACCTATTGTATGTATGTATGTATGTATGTATGTATGTATGTATCTATCTATCTATCTATCTATCTATCTATGTTTTTATCTATCTATCAATCTATCAATCTATCAATCTATCAATCAATCTATCCATCCATCCAACTATCAATCTATCTATCTATCCATCCATCCATCTATCGATCTATCTATCTGTGTAGTGTGTGTGTGTGTCACCTAAACTCTTGCTCCGGGGCACAAAGGTCCTGAGCAACCAGCTGCACCGACCAGTAATCTTCCACTGCTAGGAACAGAGTCTCACCCAGATGGTCGCCCTTCCTGGGTAAAACCCGGCCTTTTATGGTGATTTTTTATCGGAATATCACCTGGATTTCCCCAAAAATGCTATATATATACCCGCCATCCAAAATTGTCATACAACCATGAAAGGTCAACTTTCAAGGAACTTCAATTGGAGGTACCTGACATGTGTAAGGTCTATGTAAGGCCTCTGTGAGGGAATATCCTACCAACACATGGTCTTGGACGGTACAGTACCTCCTGTTGAAAAGATGAGGATTTATGGGAAGTGAGATTTAACTAACAAACACAGGGATTTGGGGTGTAAAGCCACCATGATATCGGGATATAATTGGAACAATATGCTATATGGCTTTGTCTGAAAATGCTGCTGGAATTGATTGCCTTTTGGTTTAATTACTGGAAATATGATTCTGATCATCAATCATCCTAACATGTTTCATTGGAGGTGCCCCATGTTCAGACAAACCCACATGAAAGTTCCAAAGTGGCCCCAATGATGCTTCGCTGAATGGCTCATCCAAATCAATGGGTGCAAAGCACATCAAAGCACCAATGATCGATTTGTTTGTCTGTCAAACTTGGGTACTGTACCCCTTTTTTTTGGTTCATCAAGGGTTTTTCCACATGAGGCCATCAAATTGGGCCAAGAGTCCGAAGTTGCATGATACACCTCAGCAGAGAATCAGAAGGAAGAAAAAAGTGGTCCTGACATGTCCTGACTATGAAAAAAGTATTTCTTATGGGTTCTGAATATTGCAACGCATTTTTGGGTCAATGATTTTTTTGGAAAATCATGGAAAATCGAGAAATACTTGGCTTGGGATTTCTAGCTTTTAGGCAGTCCAGCTTAAATTTCCTACTGGCCCTACGAATCAGCTGGGATCCATTGGGATCCTGTTGTCACTATCCCATGCGAAACGAGACACTCGTCACCCACGCAAACACCAACGCAACCACGCAGGACGATCATCATTGCATCTGAGTGGTCGCCCTTCCCGTGAATCACCTCAGGAAGTGTCAAGCAACCAGAGGCTCAGAGGGCGCGAGAGCCGCGTTGTCATCCTGGGGGTAAACCAAACGATGAACTATAAACGAATACCATGCCATACCCAATTTGCCCAGCTTTGCCATTCTGACGGTATTAAATGGATTAATAAAGAGACTACCCCGCCCACATCCAAAAAAAAAACGGTTTGCCTCATAAATGCGATTGAAGCACCAAACCATCTGCAGCCATCTGGCTTTGAGCCGCATGACTCAAGTCAGCCAGAAGTTCTTGGCTGCAACCACTGAACCTCAGCTTCAACGAAACCCTCTGCCTCAAGCAGTGGCTCAATCGCATCTTTATTTGTTTTAGGTCTTAAAAGTGTAGTTCACCCAGCTCTAAAGCAAGCCTTCTGCTGCGTCTGGCGCGGGGGTCCCCTTCGCCAAAACTTGCCCAAAAGCATTGTTCAACTTGTTGCGGCCTTGTTTCAGCCAATTCAACAGTTTCAACAGCAGCAGGTGCCCAATGCTTTTCAAAGCCTAACCTGCCAAGCCTCCAAAGTGTGGAGGCCAGGCCAAAGAGTTGCAGGAGCTGAAAACCATGATTCTGGAGCTTCTTGCACAGCACCCCACATACCACTAATTACATTTGTACCCTGATATCTATGAACTCTGGTCATATACCATACTGTATCCACCCCAACCATCTTGTTTCAACCTCCAGTCCAGCTATCAGCGTCCCCCGTTTTGCCCGGCAACATTTGCAGTTTGCCCAGCTCTGTTTCGATGGCCAGGGTCGACATGCCGCCCACGGATCCACGACGGCTACTGTCCTGTTGTTCCGAGTACAACGATGTCAGTCGACGCTTTGAGGAGCCTGCACGGAGGGTCACGGAGGGTCTGTCGATGACCATGACAGATATGAAAGGGGAAAACCTGTCTGGCTCTCTCTGTCTGCCTGCCTGCCTGCCTGCCTGCCTGTCTGCCTGTCTGTCTGTCTGTCTGTCTGTCTGTCTAAGTCTATGTCTATATCTATCTCTATCTATCTCTATCTCTATCTCTACCTCTATCTATCTCTATCTCTATCTCTATCTCTATATTACTCTATCAATCTATTTCGATATAGCTCGCTCCATCTCAATCTATCTCAATCTATCTCAATCTATCTCAATCTATCTCTATCTATCTCTATCTATCTCTATCTCTATCTATCTCTATCTATATCTATCTATCCATCCATCCATCCGTCCGTCCGTCCATCCCTCCATCCATCCATCCATCCATCCATCCGTCCATCCATCCATCCATCCATCAATCCATCTCACGATCGATCCATCTATCTATCTATCTATCTATCCATCTATCCATCTATCCATCTATCCATCTATCCATCTATCCATCTATCCGTCTATCCGTCTATTCATCTATTCATCTATCCATCTATCCATCTATCCATCTATCCATCTATCCATCTATCCATCTATCCATCTATCCATCTATCCATCTATCCATCTATCCATCTATCCATCTATCCATCTATCCAT
>Ga0126342_10017309_pt1 | contig 12471 bp, 8 predicted proteins | sample Cyp1metagenome_FD_92528 | JGI IMG/M metagenome (GOLD analysis project Ga0126342, IMG submission 92528) | Coral microbial communities from Lord Howe Island, Old Settlement Bay, Australia - Cyphastrea 1 metagenome | ecosystem: Host-associated > Invertebrates > Cnidaria > Coral ...
AATCCAAGCGAGGTTCTCGAGCAACTGTCTCGACTTTTTGCACAGTAAGGACAACTTGGCGAACATGCGGTGGATGAAAATAAAAGTCATGCACTGAAGTGAATACACCTGAAAGTGTCTCAAATGAAGTAGTTTTTTTCGACGTCAAAATATGACACGCCAAGATATAAACATGGACATCTGAAGTTGCACATGCATTTCGAATGGCCAGCGTGGAGGATTTGACATATCACCATTCATACATTTGTATCAGTTGTTAGATGAAAGTGCACGAAACTATACGGCCATCTATGAGCGCCCGACCTAGTAGTTAGTTATAAGTTATAAGTTAGTCTTATAAGTGAATCTGAGTCCAGTGATCTAGTGATAGTTATTTTACTCCAAAGGTTTCATTCAAAAATTCAAAACTAACCAAGCCTGCAGGACGTCCACAGACTCTGTACTGGACTTGATGGTCTTGTGCAAATTCTGCAATTCACTCCCATCACCAGAGGTCGCAAGCATAATCTTCGAAAGCCCTGCCAAATTGTCCAAAGCTGCCTTGGCTGGTTTGTACACCTCCAACAGAAAAAGGTGCTTGTAGGCTGCCCATGTCTCGACATCAGGAGGGGAAAAGACACTGCGAGATTCAATCGATGTAGTTGAGCTTTCAGCCCAAGGACCCACCTCCATGTGTCAGCTTAACAGAAAACATGTTAAAGTTAACATTTAAAAGTTAAAAGAAAAAAACAAACAAACAGAAACACATCGCACACCCGCCTCATAGATCCCATGAGCTGAGACTGTCATTAATGCAGCGTGAACAATGGATTGGAGTTTTGCCTGCAGCATTTCCTTCGACATCTTGTTCTGATGCACTTTCGTCCAACCCTCATGAATTGCTCCCAGCTTCTCTGCCCTTAGTTTGGAGCCACATATGTTGGAGCAAACATAAACATCATATAATCTCAGAATCTCATCATGAATTAATTATAATACCCAAGTCCAAAATCAAGTCTAAGAGTCTATACTAAAGTCTAGAGTCTAGAGTCTAGAGTACACACATATAATCTAAAATCTAAAACACTAAAAAAAAAACATACCAAACTTATTTTCTAATCAAGTCTGAACTTATAATCTAAGAATCAGAATCTAGAATCTAGAATCTTAAAACTAAAAACCGCCTTTAAGCTTTATTTTTTAAAATTTAATTTTAATTTAAAGGTTGAAGTCTTGAGTCTTAAGTATTAATCAATAAATAAATAAAATAAAAATAAATAAAAATAAAAATAAATATAAATATAATTCCAACGATGCACATCTCACCCACATTGGCATTACTGGTGAAGGGACAGTTCAAAATGGCATCCAAACTCGAATCGATCTCGCCGGTCGTTTCCTTGCGCACCTCTGCCATTACCAGAGCATCTGCCACAATTCGTTGCCCAATTGAAGAGGCAGCAAATGAATGAGACATACGCAATCCTGTCCTAAGTTAAGCAGTTGGACAGTTCAACATTCAAAATTGTTTTAGTCAAGTCAAGACTCAAGACCCAAGACTTAAGCCAAGAAACTCTGTTGAATCTCCATCCTTCTTGCTGACAGTCTTGCTGCCAGTGAGCCCGGACAAAATTGTGAGCGAACTAGTGAAGTCATCGAGAGGTGACGTTTCTGCCTTAAGCACACCATAGACGTGCTGCGTGTCAGCGACCAAGGAGTCTTCTATGAACATAGAATGTGTCACCAATGCCTCAAGGAAAGCAATCGTGACCTCCATCGCTTGCTTGTTGTTTGCGCTGAAGGAGTTCTCCTGATGGTCAAAAGAAACTTGAACAGTTACAACTTGCAACTAAGACTATTTACAATATATTATTACAATATACAATATACAATTCAATGGTGATTTTGATTCTGATTAGTGGGTGGCTGTTATTAGCAAATATGGTATTGAATGTTTAAGTAAAACTCTAAATGAAGTGGACTGTTTAACGTTTGAACATTTCAAGTTTATATATTAATATTTCAATCAACTAGTAACTAATCATATAATATAATAAAAAATAATATAATATCTATATATTAAAATTTATAATATATATATATATATTATATAATTACATGATGTATTTCGGTTTATGATTATATGGCATGGAGTTAAACATATTTTAATTATTTTAATATATAATATTAATATTATATATTATTATATTATATTATATAGAATCATATAAAACAAAATAATATATATAATATAATATATATGATTTAATTTAATTTAATGATTTAATGTGAACTCAAAGTCTTGAGACTGAGAGTCCTATGGTTTGTTTTCTATGAGCTGTCCTTGGGCTTGAACTTCTGCGTCGCTGTCCTCAAAAGCTTTTGCAGGATCTGACAGCATGTCATTCCAAAGAAGTCATTGGCGGTCACCTTGTCTGTGTCCACAATGAAGCGCTTGTCTATGATAGCCTTTGTTTTCGTCGTCAGCTCATCCCACTTGCATTGGCTAAAGTTCTCATTTACCAAAGACTTCAGTGCCCTTCTCAAAGTAGCACCATTGAAGCTGTACGCCTCCTTCACTTTCAAGTCGTCCATGAGCTCAAGCAAATTGGTCGAAGGGTCAATACTGGTTGTCCCGGCCAAACCTAGCAAACGGCGAACACATTCCAACCACCTGGTAACCACCTGCGAAGGCAACACAATTCAGTTATTACTACAAGCTCAAACTGAACACTCAAAACTCAAAACAAATAAATATAAGATCCAGCAGCAGTAACATACACCATGGTGAGCAGAACTGTGAACAACGGAATTAGTCGGGAGTAAATTTAATTTATTTATTCACTTTGCAAATAGTAACTTAATCAATCTGATCTCATCTAATCTAATCAAATCATTCTAATTCTAATCCTTATGTTATGAATCTAATCTAATCGAATCTGCAAATGCAAACATAACTTGAAGATAACCTGAGTGTAGAATCCTAGAGTCTAGAGTCTAGGGGATCTAGATTCAGCCGAGGAACACTTCAGCATATTCTGCAAGCGCAATGCTGAATCGTTCACGTCTGCCAGGGCAAGGTATAGGGGATCCTGTTGTTTCAGAGCCCTTCTCATTGCTGATCGTCGCTTGGTCTTCACATCATTGATGAGAAGGGTCACCTTGGTAGAAACTTCTGAAAGATAGGACTTGTAAGCTGCATCAGCCAAAGGAGGATGAATGACCTTGAACTCTGCCAATCTGGCTCTGTAGGCCTCAAGCACCATCTCATCCTGTTCACACAAGCTTGATGGATCGCGCTCTGCCTTGTCATTGCCGTCATCAATCTCATCACAATTCAATCCACCTTTGTCAGCTGATTTGTTGGCTTTGCCTGGTTTGCTCTTCCTCTTGGCAGCAACAACTCCAATGTCCACCTTTGTGACAGCTGGCGTTGTGTCCACAGAGGCCTTTGCCACAGGCGCAGCCAACTTGGGAGCTTTCACCTTGGGTGCGCTCGATTCTGTGGGCTGTGATGCAGCCCTCTTCTTTGGTGCTGCTTTACGTCCTGACTCACGCGCTGACTTTTGTGCTTCCATAGGCCCATATGATCTCATCAAGGCATTGAGGCTTGGCATTTCCACCTCTGAGTCACTGCTATCACCGCGCAGCTTCGGAGACTTCTCTCCTGCTTCATTGTCAAAATTCAAAAGGCAACATCAATCACAATCAAAAATCCAAACTCAAACATGTTTTAGTGAATCAACTTAGGCTATTTTTGGATTAGTTTTGTTGTGCTAGGAAGAAAAAAGCAAAACAACACAATTAAAACAAAAATTATTATTTATTAATTAATTAGTATGTAGTTGTTTTAAACTTTATGAATCTACGAAAGATAAAATATTTATTATCATTATAAAAAACAATCTAATATTAAAACTTGAAACATAACCAATTAGTTCATTAGTTTCAAATGTTAAATCCATAAATGCTAACATAACAAAAATCAAGTAAAGCAGAACCATTAGCATTACATATAGTAAATAAAAAAACTATAGGGTAAAGTAAATCAAATCTAAGACTAAGATGCCCTAAAGAATAAAGACTAAAGTCGAGCTTCCAGAGTGCTAATCTACTACACTCTATTATCACTATCACTGGAGTCACTAGAGCATAGAGAGTCTTAAGGAAAAAACACACATACAATTTAAAATCTAGATTCTAGAATCTAAAATCTAAAATTACACTTTATAATTTCTAATGTAGAATAGAATCCAGAAGTATTTTCAAACCCTCATAAATATTAGCTAGTGACAACATAACTAATGATTGGTTGATTAATGATGAAGATTGTAATTTGTAATGCAAATTGAAGTAGCATTTGATTTAATGTTTTTCTGACATGTGTTATTGATTTTTTTACAATTGAATATGATCCTAAGTTTATATACACCCTAATTTCTAGAATCTAGAATTACATTTACTCAGCTTATCGTCTTTGGAGCCTTAAGTAATTTAACTTTTCTTAAACTATCTTTTGACTAAAGGTAATTCATAGTTTGCAGAATTAAAAAACAAAATAAAATAAATTAATATTTAAAACACAATATTCAATAAATAAATCATTAATATAATTAAACTAATTAAATATTAAATTGAATATAAACTCTAGACCTGAAACTAAAATAATCACCTTTGGCCTCAAACCTTAAACCAAATAAAACAATATAATAATATAATAATAATATATTATTATATATTATATATATTGTAAATAAATTAAATCAATAACTGTCAATAACCAATGAAAATGAATTATACTATACTAATGATTTAATTAGTTGTAAAGAATAATATAATTTTATAAATTAAAATTATTATAAAATTAGAATTAATTGTAATTTATTATTAAATTTAAATTTAAATAATTTAAATTAAATTAATTAAATTAAAAAAAACAAAACTTAACGTAACTTAACTTAACTTATATAATACAATATAAACAATTTATTCAACATCAAGAATCAAGAATCAACAATAACAAATGTTTTGCTATTTGCAAGCTATGCAAATGTGGAATCCAAATAGTGTCGAATCAAATACGTCAATCTCAAACCACTAATTGGGATTGAACAACAAAACTAACGCCACGCCTGCATTGTTGCTGGCAACGTCATCGGGCCCATGCACTGAGAATGCATCTCCGGAGCAAAGAGAGAGTTGCGACTTCATAGGATTTGTGGTACCAAGATCGAGCGCAATGGGAGCCTTGCGTTTCAAGACGGTTGCCTTTGCATCCCTGTGCATCTTGCCAATCACATCTTTTGATGGGTCAATGATGTGGTCGTCATTCAAACGCACACTTCGATCAACAGCCTTGAAATTCTTGTTGATGCTTTTGTGCCATCCATGCATTCCTGTACGCACATTAACCTTAGTTGCATACAAAGGTGATGGTCTTACTGATCAGCAAGAAATGACAAGTGCCAAATCCTTTGCATTTACAGATTTTAGCTATAGTTATAGTATGAGTCTTAGTCATAGTTATAGTTACAGTCACATAGTCAGAATCATAATTCATAATTTCATAATTATTAATTAACGAATCAAATGCACATGACACTGGCCACAAGCACAAAACATTCATTCAACCATACATTGAGTCAAGTCACACCCTGTTTCCAAACGCCATCAATCTCTTCCCATACCAAATCCTCTTGCTTGATGGTGTTTCCGGTCTGCTTGGTGTAGATGTCGGCTTCCACAAAGTACTCTGTGGGTGCTTTCAGTCCTTGCTCAGACCGTTGGGATGTTCGAACCTTCTCTCTTGTCAATCCATTTACTTCCAAACGGAAGCGACATTTTGGGTTAGCAACTTTCATTGCCACCAATTTTGAACGCACTGCCTCAGCCAAGTGGAATGATAAGCTGCAAGACTCGATCACGAAAATTAGCCCGGTGCTTCTTCAAGACTTCATTACTAAAAACTCATAGAATCAACCAAGCATTCTCTTCTACAGAACTTAAAGCAGCAAGACAGCAAGACAATAACATTAAAATTGAACACAATGTCACACTTCACATTATGATTAGCTCGCAAAGGTCTGACAGTTCAAAGGCCAAGCCACAAGAAACTCATGTAATGTGGCTGGATTTTCAGCAACTGCTCGCTGAAATTTGTCTTCTGAGTGCTGGAAATCGACTTCGAACGTGCCTTGTTCCCATACCTCAACTGAACTCAACTGAACTATAATCTGGCATCTGAATCTGAATAGAATCCAAACCTAAAGAATCTGAATAGTAACTAATTGAATAACTAAATATAGATAATTATAATTCTATATTATAAATTATAAATAAGTATAAATCTAGAAACTAGAAATCATACTCCAAATTCCAAACCATAATCTAGAATCTAGAAACTAGAATCTAGAATCAAATTTTGGGGATTGTTTTAAAAGTATAAACTCTTGGGCAAATAACCAAATAACTAATTGAGTTCAGTTACCACTGCGCATGGTTTACACAACGAACCAACTGGCTTCGATGGTTTTCCCTTTGCCCAAGGAAGGTTGGTATTCCACATTGCAAGGGTTGTTCCAAACAGGTTCCAAGGACACTTGGATGTAGACCAATTCGCACAATAGCGACATTTCAGCCCCTTAACCGACGAAGCCGGCTCGGCAACTGCTGCAGCCACTTCTGACTCGACACCAGCAGCACTGGCGTTCTCACTCATTCTAGCACCCAATCAAGGTTGAATGTGCCAATCAAGCTGCTATCTACTTCACCGAACTGCTACAAACCTGGAGATTGTAAAATGCTACAATGACACAATCACCACCACATGTATAGAGATAAATGCAGATATCCACATGCTGGGATTGCAGTCAAGGTATCAAATGTCATATGTCAATATGCCAATGCCAGATGCCAATAACTAACTTAACTAAAGTGTTTTTTTCCCCATTCGCTTCGGCGGTTCCCAGATTCAGCATCTCAGGCTGAAGCGCAATGTTGTACCTGACCAGTGTTCTGTCATCTCTGTGTGTAATTATCTTGTGTTTTTTCTTGAAATACAATACTAAACAAAAACAAAAATATAAACAAACACAACTTATGATACAATTGATAACACTACAATAGAATATCATTACTAATGTATTTTATTAAGTTCACATAAATAATATATATATATATTCATATATATATGTAAATGTAAATGCATACTTACTTTATTTTTATAAATATTACATATTGAAATTAATTAATAATAACATAAAATATATATCTAGAATTTGGAACCTCTAGTCTACGATTGTACATTATACATAAAGGTATATATATAATTATATAGTTTTGTATATACATATATATGCGATTGCACATTTGCATATAGACAATTGTATAGTAATTGTACATATGTATGCTCATGGTTGTATATGTGTATGTATACAACTGTACATGTGTACATGTACAACTGTACATGTGTACATGTACAGCTGTACATGTGTACATGTCCAACTGTACATGTGTACATGTACAACTGTACATGTGTACATGTACGACTGTACATATGTACATGTACTGTACGCACAACTGTACTGCACATGCCTAAGGTAATACAAAAGTAGGTTTTGCATTCAATTTTTGAATACAAAACCTACTTGTGTATTACCTACACTATGTACAAGTAATACAAAAGTAGGTTTTGTATTCAATTTTTGAATACAAAATGCATTTTTGTATTACCTCGTACATGTACGGTGCACGTGTACGTACAGTGTGTACATCCTGTGCGTGCAAGGGCGTACAGAGACGTACACTATGTACGTGTAATGGTGTACACCTGTGCGTACATATGTGTACATATGTGTGTACATATGTGTACATATGTACGTACAAATGTGTACAGATGTGGGTACATATGTGTACAGATGTGTGTACATATGTTTATACAAAGATATACACCTAACTGTACAGAAGAGAACATTTGTTATATATGTGTTTCAACTATATACATATATGTGCATAAAACATTATGATGTGAATAAACTATAAACAAATCATAGGCATTCATATTAACCATATATATCTTTAAAAACAATTATAATTATATAATATAATTATATAATAATTATTATAGGTAAATATATAATCTCAATCTCACATCAACAGTCTAGTCTAGCCATCTAGCCAACCCTCTAGTCTAGTAAAGTCTAATTTAGTCAAGTCTAGTAATGGCTAGTCTAGTCAAATCTAAGTATGAAGCCTAGAGCCTGGTTCCTAGAGTCTAATAAAAATAAAATTTACAATCTAGAGAACCCAGACTCTATACTCCTACTTCTGAATTTATAGTTTAAAGTCTAGATTCTTGAGTCATGTGTTTATTATTTTGGCATAACTCACTGTTATATAAAGTTCATTGTTATACTTTCCATATTCCAGAATCTAACCTAGACTCAGCAGAACAGAAGTTACATCAAGTTTAGTATTATTGAAAACGAAAGCATATTAAAGCCTTGTTAACATCATATGCCAACACATGTATTATTAGATATATGTTTCCAAAATTAAATACTAAAAGTTGAAATGAATTATACTCAGATTCAGATTCTAGATAACAATTGATATATCATGCAGATACATAGTTTGCAAGACAATGGGTATCTCTGGGGCCTCAATGAAGAATCAAATCTCCTCTCTCATCACGATGCGATCAAACCTCGGCAGCCGCAGGCCAAATTAACAACTAACAACAAACATATTTGCTGGTTTGCGATATATAAGTTTATGTTATACACTACTATACTTTACTATATTCATAAAGACTTAATCAAGCCATACCAAAACTTAAGTTTGTGTCTTAAAATAATTCATTCTTTTCTATTTGATTAATTACATACAGTTGTAATTTGTAACAAACATCTATCAAAACAAAACTAGATATGACTCATGGCTTATGACTTTATGTCTCATTAGTAAATATCATATCATAGCCTATCATATCATATGTAATATAATATAATATAATATAATATAACATAATATAATATAACATAACATAATTAACATAATATAATATAATATAATATAACAAAATATAACATAATATAATATAACATAACATAATTAACATAATATAATATAATATAACAAAATATAATATAATATAATATAATTATAATATACTAGTATAACAATATAATATAATATAATATAATATAATATAAAAATATAATAGAATAGAATAGAATAGAATAGAATATAATAATATAACAATAAAACATAAGCACATAAACAAACAATATATATAATATAATATCATCATACATTTAAAGTTCGAAATTTTAAAGTTTGAGCCAATCTAAGTTGCTTAAGTCGTTGTAGAAGAGCCAAGTAACAGAGCTTTGTGTTGTGTTGCACCAGAGCTTCTGTTTTCGAATTGTGTTCCAGCTGCAAACCAACGAAGCACCGATGCCTTAACAAATAATATGCAGAGACTCTAGGGACTGTGAAACACCAGACTAGAAAACTAGAATATGAACACAACACACTAACAAAACGACTGGAGCCAGGGTACCTTGTAGCCTGGGGGCATCTTCTTGAAGAGCTTCAATATCCTACAATCCTTGTGCAACTTGCAGTTGAAGCTCAAAGTATGTCCAGGCTCTCCTTCTTTAAATGCAGTCACTCTGCCTTCAGCGCAAATTTTAGATTCTAGACTTTCGACTCTAGACTCTAGATAACGTTACTAAACTTTGACTCGAAACTCTTGAACTTGAAACTCTTAAACTTGAAACCTTAAAATATAACATGTCCTTTGATTTGATGAATTGATTGATTCCTTTTCTTACATACATTAACACTTTAAACTACCAACCAATATTAATATTAATATCAACGTTGTATAATCAACATTTCTTGAACACCCCAGCCTATTGCGTTGGACATCCCAGTCTTGAAAACTTCACCACGTGCATTGCATTTAACTTCTGTGGAACCATCTTGGCCAACCACACCGAATTCGACTTCTGACTTTCCATCAGATCTTGCTGCTGCAGCCACCGGTCTTGCACTTGCTGAACTTGAACTGGCCTCCACTACATTCTCAACACCTTCTTCCTCAGCAACGGAAGACTGTTCGTGTGAGCCATACTAAATGTCATGTCAGAATGAAATCAAACCTAAACAAATAACAAATGAACACCTATACTTGACTAGAATAGACTGTGACTTGACTAGTCTCTAGAGATGTTTGTTTCTGGATTTTGAGCTTTGTAATTTGCAGTTAGTTATTAGTATAAAAAATCATTTTATGGTTCTATACTTACTATTACTATTATGGAAATGTGAAATGTTATGTGACTGAAAGGTGAAATATCTAATCAATCTAATTCATCAAACTATCAAGGAAAAAACAAACAACATGAGTTGATTTGATTTGATTTAATTCGTGTTGTTGTTGTTGTTTTGACAATTAGGCACCTTACCTTAACTATCACACAAAAGAGAAACTCAATGTGAGATGATGAAGTAATTTATATTTATGTATATTTATTGACTAAACGCGATTCTGAAACCACCTGAAATGTGTGCCCAAGTGCGATTCTGCGTGCGTTTGCCCAAGTGCGTTCGATTTCAGTATCAGCTATTGCATCCAGATCCTCCTCTTGCTGCTTCTTGTGCTGTTTCTGAGATCCTTAGCAAAGTCAAACTAGTTTTGCTAATTCAATTATATTGTTCAATTATTAGACATCATAATCTAAATTTAAATTTAAATCTAATAAATAAGAATAAGAAGATAAGAAAAATCTAACAATTCATCTGTACACAACTCTAAAAAAATATAAGTATTGAGCTGAGTCCCAATCTAATAGCTAGAGTTCTTTATTTGTTTTCCCATCCATATGCCATACAATATAACTTAACCGAATATAACAAATAAGAAACATAACAAAACTAAACGAAACTTAACTAAACTAAGACAGTTGCAAAGTATGAATTATAAATTATAAATTATCAAATATAAATATAAATAAAAAAACAATTTAAATTTAAATGAATCAAATAAATCAAATAATCAAAATAAATCTAACCAAGTAGCCATGTCTGACTTTTGATGTTCCTGGGCAAGATCTCTTCTTAGAGGGCTGCCCCACACCAGTAGCCTTCAAAAGGCTTGAGACAAGATGAGATGTACCGTCTTCTTCTTCTGAAGTGTCGATCAGATCTTCATCATCACCAGGAATCTCCCATGCAACTTGTCGTCCCAAGTCAAGAATGAGAGTATCCAGCGACTCCACCTTGGATACCAACAAAAAACCAAGTACCAACTCCACCTTGGAAAATCGTACTATACTCTGGACTCTAGACTCTAGACTCTAGACTTTACTAGGCTAATCTAGACTAGACTACAACCAGTTCATGCCAATTGCATTTGTTTTGTTGTTGGTATGATCTCTGATCTCTTGATTCTTGACTCTTGGCTTCTTTAATATGAAACAGCAAACATTACAAATCTCAGGTTGGTTCTTACATATAATATAATTTCAAGATTCAAGATGACGCATACCATATCAAAAATCAATCATAGATTAACATGATTGACAGTAAACATCACATAGCATAAATCACAGATACAGTAGCTTTGCAGCGAAACACAAATTAACACACTGAAATTGAAATCATTTAACGGCTGACTAGCTGACACAAACATCATCTGCTGTAACCAGAATCTGGAAGCGATAACTAAGTTATTAAACCATAAGTTATAGGCTTGTTGTAAAGTTTGTTAAGTTGGTTATCTCTCATGATACTTATGATTCATGATTGTTGCAATTAAACCTTTAAAAAGAAAAAATGAATTGTGTGGAATTGGAATGCACCTTGTAGGATGCAAAGGCCCATCGGATATTGTCAATGTCTCCGCTTCTCGTGGCTTCACAGGCCAGCTCATTGCTGCTGCAGATTGTCGGAAAGCTGCCATAAGAATGTTGTGTCCACATCAAGCGAGCAATGGAGGAATCCAAACTTACCTTGCATGCCCACCAGTCAGCATCGTAAGGCGAGAATGACCAAGCGCACATAAGCCATGCTTTGGGGTCAGTAATGCCTCTGTCTGTCCTTAGATTCTCATTGCAAGTAGTTGAATTCAATTAGTCAGACATGAATATGACGGGATTCAATTTTATAATAATAACTCTGACCGAATCAAACTACAGCCCAGAGAACACAAACAGCATGTTAGCAACTTTACTGACACTATAGTTTAATAACGCTATATATTATATTCTATTCTATTATATTATATTTTATTTTATTTTATAATATTATATTATATTATATTATACTATATTATATATATTACATAATATTATATATTACATTAGTTAAACAGGGGGTCGAACCAGCCACCCAAAAGAAAAGGGGGAAACTAGTCCGGCAAACCCTGCACATGCGACAAGCACCTTTTACTGACAAGGCACTTGAGCCATAGGGTCAATGGCAAGA
>Ga0126342_10017310_pt1 | contig 12470 bp, 12 predicted proteins | sample Cyp1metagenome_FD_92528 | JGI IMG/M metagenome (GOLD analysis project Ga0126342, IMG submission 92528) | Coral microbial communities from Lord Howe Island, Old Settlement Bay, Australia - Cyphastrea 1 metagenome | ecosystem: Host-associated > Invertebrates > Cnidaria > Coral ...
ATGTTTCAGGATTCAGTTCCTGCCGGATCATATAATGATCCATTCTTGTCTAGTGTGATTCCTATGGTGACTCCGACATGGTGCCATAGGGCCAATTGAGGCAACCCCAGTTGGGGTCAATGTTGACTGACTTGATGTCTGAATTTACACTTTTGAATTAGTAATTCGTTTAAGTAAAGTTCAACAGTTGGCCGTGCGGTTTTTTCAGCCTTTTCGAGTGTCCCGCTGTTCCTGCGGTCCCAGGGTTTCCTGTGAATTGCATTCCTTACTGAGTGAAGCCGTTCTGAACTGCCACAAACCTCCGTTTTTGCAGCAACCTTTGCATTCATAGTGCAAAATTACATGACACAAGAACAAGGCAGGCACACGACTTGCAGGTGTGGTCTCCTTTCTTTTGATGGTTGTCTGGTGAGGTGAAACATGTTGTGCACCTAATTCGTTGGAACTTGAAAGCCGTTTATGCCAATTGGGGCAAGACTTGACCACGGGCCTGGAGTGGCATAATCGCACGAATTCTAGGTCTAGGAACTGAATCCTGCTGAGTTTATGTGATCTTATTTACCATTGGCACCTTATTTTCCTGAGCGATGTTTCCGTGGACTACTCCTCCGGCGTCATGGCCTGCTCCACCACAGCCAGCGACTCCATCTCCGACGTGGCCCTCACAATCCGTCCCTATGGCACCCACAACCAGACCAACTATGACATGGCCAACGACAGCACCACCTTCGACCTCACCGCCTCAATCTACATTCCCAGTTGACCCTTATCAATTTTCTATCAACCCACCCACTGCCTCCGGTACTACACCTACGCCTGTGGAACATTTGTTTGGACAACCTTCAAATTTGCACTCTACATGGCCTCCATCGACTTCGTTGCCAACGTCGCCAACCACTCTGCCTTCACCGTCATTCACCTCACTGGCCAGCCTTTCCCATACCGTACCAACTCCACACTTGGCTCCACCGCCAACGCATTCCATGAGATCCGACACAACAACGTTCCATTCGGCTCCAACGGCATTTATGAACCCAACGGCACCATCAGTTCCTACCACTTGGCCAACGACACCCACTTCGACATCGGCATCCACTGCACTACCTGTTCCACTACCAAGCTCACCTTATCCACCTCGAGCTCACCAACCACCACCACTGGACACTGAGACACCACCCATCCATCCACCAGCACCTCGACACACGGCAGTCAAAGCGGCCCCGAAGATGCCCTCAGACAAAAAACTTCAAAAACCACGACGTTCCACTCCCAAGGCTCCATCCACTCCACCGACATCTACTGCACCAACTCAGCCACCTACACCTTCACCGGCCATTTCACCAGAACTTACCGCTCTGGGTACAACTACGCAACAACTTGCTGAATCGGTTCGCCTTATCCATGCTCAACAACAGATGCTCTTTGACTCACATCGTCTCCAAGAACAGCGACAACACCTTCTTCCACAGGACAGAACGCAAACTACCTCTTCCCATCCAGCACAGGTACCAACACCGACACCACCGACCACAACTACTCCACCAGCTGCCAAGGCACGCCCTATTGAGCCTCCAGCCAACGAACACAACCCTCGACAACCACCAGCACCAATTCCTATTCCATCGACATCCCCAACCCGAAGACATCGCTCGAGGACACGCAGATCTCGTTCACGTAGGCCACCTACCCACACGGATCGCCGACCACCTCATCTTCACAGTGCCAAACGACCCCGATCTCCTCTTCCGCGACACCGATCATCAACCACACATCTCAAAGATCGCCGAACACCTTCACCATACCGGAGACGCTCACCACCACGAAGACGTTCAACCCCTCGACGTCGCCGATCTCATCATCCACGACGTTCCCGAAGTCCCAGACGTCACTCTCGAGGCCACGAAGTCGTACTACGCCCAGCAGCACGTCCTTCGAATCCTGATCTTATTCCAACACCTGATGCTGATGACTCCTGGGGAAATTGGCACAACACCAACGACTACAACGACGACCCTCGACACCGGGACACCCGTCGACCTCGATCTCCTCCAGGTCCACCACCTTCCGACACAGCCTCACATTCACGCGCAGCAACAACCGCACCCCTTGGTGCTGTGACCTTTCGTGTCCCCGATGGTGACAGCGAAACCTCGGACGCTGCAGAAGCATTTTGTATTTCACAATTTGACAAGAACGACATCGAGGTTGAAGAATACCTTGAGGCAGCCCGCGACCCACTACGCACTCGATGCCTGACCGAACTGGGCCCAGATCATTCTGTATCCCTCCGCATGGAACTGGACCAACCAGCAAAAATTCTCTTCAATCAATTCGTCGATGAGATGTTTACCCAACTGTCCAAACCATATCGCACCAACAACAACGAAGAAATATTCATTAAAGCGAGCCGGGCCACTGTCGTGAACATCGCCAGGGCCTTTGCGCAGGCCAACCTCCTGGACATCAGTTTGGCCCAAAAAACTCAGGCCTTCTATGTGGAACCGGAGAACCTACTGACCATCACGGTGCCAACGGGGCTGCCTAAAAAACCTATTTATCGTGGTGAACATGCCGGCACATATTTGAGTTACCACAAGACGAGTTGGGAATCAGTTGCAAAAATCCTTGCTGAAGATTGCATCCGCCCAGCAACATGGACATCCAACGAAGCTGGAATCCCAACTCAATACCCGTGTTATGGATTCTTTGGTATGTCTTCCGAGATTGCGGACATTGATGTTCTACCAGCATACTCGGTCAAACTTTGCACTTCTCAGCTCTACAAGATCGGCAAGGGACAGAATCCATCTGGCCTTCTGGCCATCTGTCGCTCCCCCAAATGCATGCGTGCTCAATCGGGAGGAAACGACCAAATCCAGCGCTTATGCGCCCTGCAAGGCATTGCCAAGGGCAAAGACGGTGCCACGGCCATGAACTCCAGTTGTGCATCGATCTGCTTTGTGGCCTCAACATATTCGGTGTTCCCTGGCTTGATTACTCGACCATCTCAGGACACTCACACCTCTACATCGATGGCACCCAATATTCCTCCAGATGACTCAGCTCCCACTCGTGAAGTACCAGTCCTGCCCAACACCACGGCCGATACAACTACAAATCCCAATCCCCCACCAAGTACCCACACAACCAACGACACCATCCATGATCGATATCGCCACCCCATCGACCACAATCCGCCGGACCACTATCATTCATGGAACACCTCCAGCTGGCCCAGTTCGGCGCATCCCCATCGGAGCAACTACTCGTCCTACCGGGAAGGCCGCTCTCGAGATGGACACCGCGAAGGTTATTCTCGCGCACGTACCCACGACTCTTATCGATCCCAATGGTGATCCCTATACACTGCCGAGGAGTACGGCAACTCTCGTGGTTTCTCAGGATGAAGCTCTATTGAGCCTGATGGCCCCGACCGACCTTTTGGAGTAACAATGCTTCTCCCGACCTTTCGGTATTCTTTGCCACCTCTTCCTGGAAAACCTGTTCGCACGGCGCCGATGATTGCCATTAGTAAGTACCTCACACACCTTATCTTTATTTATTCTTTACTCATCACTGACCATTTCACAGAATGGCTGGGGCTAAGCCAAACACCCCGTGCGGAGCGTATGTATCGTATTTTTCTAAGAATGTCTACACCGTGTCATATTCATGGATTGACTTTGGCTGGGGCTAAGCCAAATACCCCACTGTTTCACCTACACTCGGTCTCACTCTCATACAAACTTGTTCTACACCTGACATGAGCCTCACCTGCGCAGCAAATTTCAGTTGGCTTACCGTCCCATCGCGATCGACAATTGTGGCTGCTCATCTACATCATGGCGTCCCAAGACTTGATCTCGCAATTCAGCCAAGATGCCAATACCATTCCAGCAGGACAACCTGATCGCTCGCGCACCCCTCGGCGATCTCATCCAAGTTGGCAACAAACAGCACCGACATTCCACGGACCTATGCGCTATGCAATGGCAACCCACCGACCTATGTGGCATCCAGCTGGAATACCTCCTCCACCACCACTGACCACACAACAGACCACTCGCCCACCTTGGAATCCAGCAACACCACCTTTTCCTCCTACACCACCGACTTTTACACAACAACCGCCAGACTACTCCAACCTGACCCCGCAGAAAGCCAACCTTACTCCAAGATCGCCGAGACCTATGTCATCCCCGATGGGAAGCTCTTCAGTTCACGAAGGCTACACTTGCCGCCCAATTGAAATTCCGCCGGTTGAACATTGGAAACCAGACGTTGACTTTCATGACACCAACAAGGTGAATGGTTTGGACTTCCCCTCCAAAGTCCGTCAAAGCCGCTTCTCCAGCTACAAAGACATTGAAGGTATGGATCCTTTACAAGTCCCTCTCTGGAAGTTTCTTTATCAAGGATTGCACAACACATGGCTCAGACGTATCGCCTACGGCCGAGAAACCTTCGTCCTTCCATTCGACAACATCGGCACTACGGTATTTATCGCAGAATTGGTCTCACAACTTCGTACGCGCAATGTGGACTTGGACAAGCTGGCAACCTTCAAGTCTCGATCTACAGGCAATTTTGTGAACCAAAAAGAAGCGACACAAACCATGGCCAAGGAAGTTGCCCAACTCCTTCAATCTTGGCTCCCAGCCCAACCGTCAGCTGACACGGCAAGCCAACAACGCATCCTCGAATTGGAAGCTGAACTCGCAAAGATCAAATCAGGCAATACATCGCAGCCCTCCAATCCACCTGGAGTATCACCTCAGACCTCTACACCGATTGGACGAGCCTTTCAAGGACAGTCATCGACATCGGCATCGTTTGACCCTGCGACGTTGCTGGTCTCCCCTGGATCGGTCAACCCGTGGCTCGTGGACAATCAACCCTCTTCTCTGAGTGAGACCCAGTACAAAAAGTGGTTGAAGGATTTGAAACTTCCTCAACACAAACAAGATACGTTGGAGAAGCAGCTGGAGAAAGTGATGGAATGGTGGCACAACCAGCAGGATGACGCAGCCAAAACGATCCAGAGAGCCAGTGTCGCGATGGGCATTGATCCATGCAAACACAAGAACGCCGCGACCGATGAGATCGTCCTCAAGGTTATGACGGTGGCCATGCTCATGCACTCCTGACTAGCTGAGTTTTTGAACTCCACAGGCTCAAAAGCAGCCCGGATTATGCGAACCCTTGCTGTTGCACACTCGTGTATTCTTGCTCTTGCCCTATTGACTCCGTTTACTCTGTCTCCCTCTGTTGATGTATTCTTTGCTTTTCGGATGCTTCAAACTACTTTGATGGGACAATTCACATTACTTCATCCAAGGGCTAATTCGAAATTGCGAGCCTTGCTGAAAGGCACCCCGTTGCGACGTATTTTCTTTTGCACATCATGGGACGATTTACGAGTCGCTCTCCAGTGTTTCAAACACCCTCAGGCGGTGTATATTCGTTTCAGTCACATTGCGAATTTCCAACCGAAGTTTTATGTGGGTTCTACTTCTTCGTTTGTTTTGGATCGTGAACACTCACGATATCGGAAATTCTTGCAGGTGAAACAACAGAAATTCGTTTTGGCCGAAGTTGCCTTACGGTTTTGGTGTCGATTTGACAATTTCTGGATGTGGTCTGTATTTCCGATCTACACCAACAAATCCAACTTTTGGGCTTTGGAACAAGCCTTAATTCAATTGTGGCAGCCTCAATTAAATGCTCCGTTTATCTATCAGTTTTTCAACTGCCGAAAAGGACTCATCCCACGCAGCAAGTTTTCGAGCTCACGTCAATTTGGATATTACTCATTGTGGCGGAAACTACGATGGAAGTCCACCCCTGCGCATGTACACCGAGCCCTACACAGTCCCCTATTTGCTCGTCGAGTCCAACTTTGGCAAACCATCCAAGACCTCGGGAGCAATTCCGTCAAACGCTTCCATATGGAAAAACGACTTCATTCCAATGAGATTGGCTCCCAGGGATGCTATTTTATCCGCCGCCTCGCCAACAACCTTGGAGAACCTCAACGCTCCTATGCCATCAATGCCATTGACAGAGCCTTAACCTTCTGGAAAGCGAAAAGAGTGCGCAAACCAGTCCCCCTTCGAGCACCCTGGTTGCTGGCGACAAACTGGACTCGTCAACTTCGACAGCTCCTCACCACCCACATCCACGACACCAAGCCCTACAACACTACCCTACAGACTCCTTCCAATGGTATCGTCTTCACCAAACACCCATCCGTGATGGACAGCTTATGCAACCACAAAGAAGCGGCGACACGTTGGGCAGATGGAGAGACACCCCAATGCGCATGCTCCAGTCTTCGACAACACTCCCGCCACCTTCCACCACCTGACGAACACATTGTACTCGACGGTGACAATTTGACGTTTGAAGAAGCACCTTTTTCATCTATCGCAACTGGCTCGCTTCAGAACAAAATCTTCCCGCCATCCCGCGAAATCTACACTTCTCTCTGCTCAGCCTTCCGGACGTGGACGACAAGAAACTCAATACCTTCAAACCCAAGCGAACCATCGACACCCTCTGGCAAAGCTCTATTCAAGACCACCACTCACTCCTACGTGACCACATCACCCACAAAGACATCACACGCTTCAAGCAACTCTTCCCCAACGCGATCTTTCACAATGAAGACAAACGAGCCACATCATTGCGGATCTACTGCCCCCAGATCTACTTCCAGTGCCTCACCAAGACCTTCGCCGACCCATTGGTCTTTCGGAAACTCCACGACAGCCCAACAGACATCATCGACCGCACCATCGCCGACATCACCAAGCAGTTTGGCAAGACATACCCTTGGGCTCTCGGAGCAGGCCGCGACTTACCAAACGCCTACGTCCTGCCCAAACGAAAAAAGCAGTTCCTGGCAGGCAGACCCATTGTGAGCTTCTTCACCGCGCCTTTTCGTCCGATGTTGAATTGCATTGCCAAGATGATTTACCACCTCTTACCACAAGCCTTTCCCCACAACCTGGCCAAAGGCGACGTTTTCGACCTCATCCAACTTCTCAAGAAAACCGACTTTGACAACCTACCTACACCCAAGATGTACAACCAGGACCTTGCTGGTTTCTTCACTAGCATCGACACCGATCGATTCATTGACAGCTGGCGCCTCACCTTGCAGTTTCTTTCATCCATCATGAGCACCGAACCTGACGAAATCATCTCCGTGAAGGCCACCTCCACCAACAACACCGGAGACGTCATCAAAGGCCGCACTTGCCGCACACTGAACGTGACTCGAAAGATCTTCATCCGTGACATCGAACGCATCATCCTGATGTCTTTGAAGATGACCCAGTTCTCTATTGGCAATTCTGTCTTTGAACAAATCAGAGGATCACCCATGGGGTCACCATTGAGCCCTGCCCTTTGCATGATGGTCGTAGCTCTGTCGGAAGAAATCTGGTACCGAACCTACCACACTACTCTGGCCAACATGGACCTTTCAGCTCGCCTACTACGCTACGTTGACAATCGGCTTTGTCTAGCAGATCCATCTTGGGACTATGAAATCTCCTTCACCAACTTCTTGCATCCGGAGTTCTACGGCAATCCTATCATCCTGGAAACGGAGCCAGATCAAGAATTTCTGGGATTCTGCATCGAGTTCGAGCCCTTCGCACTACGCTACAGCCCTCCCCGCGACCTCAACCAAGTGATGGCTCCATTTTCGGCATCACCCTTGGCGGTCCAATTATCAGGGTTTGTCTCTCGACTTTTCCTGGTCGCCAAATGTGCGCACCCAGTATCGGAAAGAACACGAGGCCTTGCCGCATTGCATCGTCTGTACAGAACTGCTGGCTTTTCGGAATCCGATTTATTTCATGCAGCCAAACCGATACGTCAATACCTTCACACGCCGTCGCTATGGTAAAAACATGTGCCGTCCGTCGTGATCCGCGTCTCACCTTCATGTTTTTACCTCGGGTTCGTCCATATGTATTAGCTCGGGTCGCAACCTTCACCTGACAGTTTCGCTTATTCCAACCTTTTGACATCCGATCCTTTCAATTTCAGCTCACCTCCCGGTACATTTCCTCGACTCGCCGATTTTCGCCCGATGGCTTCATCGTCTCCTATGACCTCAATTCCAATTCAGGAACCTGTTTTTCTTCAATTTCTACATGATGTACACCACGCTTACCTCCTATTACACCGGGCAATGGCCTTGCTCCCACCGACACTGATTCCCAACATTGAACCCACTCCACTTCCTAGCACTGGAGTATGGAACCAACCGCCGGGCCTACAACCTGAATATTCCGATTCGACCAACGCCTTCATTGATGGTGCCCATTTTCCTCCACCCGACCCGGAAGAAGAAGAAGAAGCCTTCATGGACGAGTTACTACAGCACAATCTTCCTGAACCACATCAGCATGTCTCGCCCCCACCACCTGATGCTATTCCAGACCCTTTGAAGCTCTCTTCGTCGGCATTGACCCCGACAAAACGCAAACCGAAAGCCAAGTCGACTCCGAAGGCACCTGTCAAACGCCGTCGCACCCTTCACAAGTCGTCATCTCGCTCACCAAGCCCTACGACCACTTGGACTATTGACGACAAACAAAAACTACGTACGTTGAAGACGGATGCACAATCCCGATTCTCCTGGCGCGTGATTGCAACCAAGATGGGCAAGGATGAAGCTGATGTTCGCTCCATGTGGAACAAGATCAAGGACCAGCTGGGCTAACTATGTATGATATTTCGGGCGTCCAAAAAAGAGCACGCTGCTGTTCAGTTTCACACCTCCGAGTTTCCGTTGACATCAGTTTCACCTTGGTGGTATCGTTATAAGCTCTCACCTCTGTCTTGTTGCGCTCCATGTCTCACTCTTGACCACCATGATGTATCTATTCGACTTATTGGTTTATCCTATGGGTTTACAGCTGCTACTTACCAATATGTCCCTCCGCATTCATCTCGACCGATACTGTTTTCAACGTGCCATGGCCCATGACCAAATCTCACCTACCAGACGATCGCGATCTCCGGTGCGGGAACCATCAACTACTTCAACGGGGGCATCACCCTTCCATCGACCACCGGGCTGGACACCTACAACTACCTCGCCTCACCGACCAGTCATTTTGAATCTCGACCTCAAGCCTATGCAGCAACTGGCAGCCCGCAATCCCTACTTCAATATTTTGACACCCAAGGTTGCCGGAAATCTCTCAACTGCCGCATACGAGAGCCTTTTTCAGACCTTCAAGGTGATCTACCCCGACTACGCAGGCAGCCACTTTGTTTCTGACCTCAAAACCCTGGTGAAGGATACTTTTCTCCATCGATGGTCCATCCACCTTCAAGCCACCGACTTTTACATGATGATCGATACGGACCAGGGCACCCAAATACTTGATGACCTCCCACTCTCCATCTTGGACATTTTGAACTGGTACTACCCTACTTGGAAGACTCATCAACACTTGGACGCCTTCACTTCGCGCGAATGCCCGCCTTTGGCCTTGACCCCACATCCGGACCTACATGACACTGGCTTAGTCGTGCAAATTCAAGTCATCCCTCGAGGGCATCCTTTTGTCACCGCCACAAGATCAACACGCCTTCCATCAGGATCTGAATAGAGCTCCAACATTTATGTGAAATCCAATGTTTGAGAAAAAAACAAGCCGCTGCGGATTACTGTTTCCCACAGTTGTCTTCCTGCAGTGTATTATTCACCGTGAAAGTGATGTCATGATACCGTTGCCTTTTCGCTCTTGCTGACATGAACATGCCCCTTGACTTGGTTCGCCATTATTGGAAACCACTGACGTCCCTTAGGACATGTTTTATTAACCGCTTGATATTACTCGGCTCCAGATATCGTATTTTACGTCCACATGGCGGATGACACGGCTGATGTCCCAACGCGGCTGCTTCCTTTATCTTACACTATGACTACACCTCAGCCGAATTCTTCGTCTTCACATTTGGACGACCCTACATCGCCTTCATATATTCCCCGCATGGCTCGAATGGTACCCAACACTACCACTGTTCACACAATCCTTATAAAAAAGATCACCTACCCGCTCACCTCCCGACCTGCTGAACTTTGGATGTTGTAACGCACTGACGATGGCCGAGAAACATGGAAACCTTTGGAGACCTTTTTGGAAAACCTCAACCTCACACGGAACCAGGCCACCATCAGCTCGACTGCCAACCAGTGGCGCCAATACTATGATGTCCCAATTCCTACATCCTCCTCATCCTCTACGACATCTTTTCCAGTACTTCCACATCCTGAACATCTTGAAGTACATGTTTCACAACCTTTTGACGCCATTCCTGATCACTTACATATCCTTCAATCCTGCTGGGGACGCTCCGCCCAACACCACTCCCAAGGCAACCCTATTTCTTTATCATGGCCGCCGTGGCGAACGACACCCCCTTCATCACCTCCACCACCACTTCCTCGATCTCATGCGACCACCATCGAACCTACGCTCATACATCGTCTACCTGGCCACGACCCCGCTCAAGAACCAGATCCTATGGACATGTCAGACTCTAGTGTGTGACCTCTCGCATGCGTCCGGGAACAAAAGGAATCTCGATTTGGTATGACCCATCCTTGCACGCTCACCACGGACCACTATTGTTTGTCAATGTTCTTAACAATTTCCTTCCTATTTGGTTTATTGCAGCTTTGGCTCCTTCATTCACCTCTGTCGCCATGGCCTCACGTCCTTCTCGACCTCATCCATATCGTGCTACATCGACGATTGACACACCTCAAGGACCCAGATCTGCCGCATGGATTGCAGGAAGAGCAGGTCTACCTGGAGACATTGACCCAGTCCCCGACAGACCCATTTTGGCTTTAGTGGATTACTCTCCTTTGCAAGCTCTGACACATCGAAGTGAACCTGACCATGCTTTATACAATGTGTTAGCCAGCTCGAACTTCAAACATGTCAGTGCGGGAGAACTGGAAGCCCTTTTCACTTGGACGCGCCTCTTCCAACCTATCGAAGCTGGCATCATACCTTTCCGGGACATCCGCAGTGCCTTGGTCACCCGGTTACGCACCCAATGGGACATTCATATGGTCCCCTCGGATCTGGAGTTTCGCTATGCTGACCTTCAAGGTGATGTTTTCCAAGTTTCAAATGACTGGACGATCATGCAGCTTTTGAATGAATACCGACCCGAATGGCGCATTAGACAGTACAATTATATCCAATCCTCATGGCTGGTTCCGGGTACGTCTCAACCTTTTATTCTGCGGCTACAATGTCATAAACTTCGCCAGGGTGTGATCCTGCCGTAACATTCGACGCAGAGGCACGGACAAAAAGGGATGATTGCGGCTATTCGTCACGTTCGACTGTACCTCCTTTGTCACAATTTCAAACCACTGACTGTTTCTATTGCCTGGACTTGCCTCGTATTACCATTGGTCGGTTGACTTTCTTCCTCACCGTTAAATATTTACCTTGACACTTCTTTAGCTGTTTGCCCTCAATAGCACTTGATTAACCGGTTCACCTATGGACAACAAACGTGACGCGAATATGGCGGGACTATCATGGCCTATGACCTCACACCGTGGCACCTCATCTACCTCGGGCGATCCCCCAGCTACGGAAGCTCTACTGTCGACCCCGACCCCTTCGGCAACCATGGCATCACCACACACGCTCAGTGACCTTAATACTACGCCCGCAATGGAGACATATTCTGGCCCACCTCCTCCTACAGTACCTTTCCCGACACCAGAAAATCTACCTGTTCATGCCCACCACCATCCACGCTTTACATCACGTGTGGTCCACCAGATACACTTCAAGGTCTTCACCCACTCCAACAATACCAGGGAACTCTTCGTGGAAGAAATTTCGACCTCGGGCATCTCCAAGTGCCGCGATCCAGAACATTATTTCTATGCCTTATCGGGAAGTTGGGAGTGGTCCCAACGAACAGCGGATTATTGGCGCCACCATTTTGAAATCCCTCTACTACATGGACATCACCCTTTTCACAACATCCCGATTGAAACGACGGCTCCTCATGATGCACCTGATCTACCTGGCAAGATCCGCCAGTTGGCAAAACAATTATCAGATACCTTGACCGAAGCTACTACAACGGGAGCCATCATTGATCCAGTGAGAATGGTATCCCAAATGAACTTCCACGACGCGATCAAGATCCTCCAAGATCCTTCGAATTATCCTCCTGAGTAAAGTGAGCGTCCGTTTGTATATCGATTTTGATGGTTCACGTCCGTGATTACAGACACTCGCAAGCTCTTCGGCAAAATGAAACCCTGCTTCGGCAGGGTGTGTGTGTGTGTACCATCTGTATAGATGTAAAACTTCCTTGTACGTTTCGGCTAGGCATGTTTGTTTTTTACACAGTGGTATGCAGGGGGCACCTGGAGCATGGATAGGTCAGGTGCCAAC
>Ga0126342_10017311_pt1 | contig 12470 bp, 10 predicted proteins | sample Cyp1metagenome_FD_92528 | JGI IMG/M metagenome (GOLD analysis project Ga0126342, IMG submission 92528) | Coral microbial communities from Lord Howe Island, Old Settlement Bay, Australia - Cyphastrea 1 metagenome | ecosystem: Host-associated > Invertebrates > Cnidaria > Coral ...
ACTGTTGGGAAAATAGGCTCCATATTCAGGTAAAGCATCAGATTTCCCAACTGTTGGGAAAATAGGCTCCATATACAGGTAAAGCATCAGATTTCCCAACTGTTGGGAAAATAGGCTCCATATACAGGTAAAGCATCAGATTTCCCATCTTCTCCTTTGTCACACTACATCAGATGCATAGCATGTGCGGGAGACAAGCTTTAAGCAGCATGGGACGCAACACAGAGCGTCCAAAACTGAACAGGACAAGATTCAGTGGAATAGAAGACAAGTGAAGAATAGGAAGATGATGGAAGATGTTAAGATAGACAGCTCGATCCATCCGTAGTTGGATTGATAGGTACACCAGACAGGTGAAAAACAGAGACAGCATTACGTAGACACGTAGTAGACACGTACAGTAGTAGACATTAACAGACCAGTAGATCTCAGGCAAGCAGCTAGGCATGCATAAACAGGCAGGAGGCAGATGGACAGGGCATCTGACGGATTGCGAGATAGGCAAAAGACGCAAAAGAGTGGTGTAATGAGTGTAATGTGGTGTACAAAAAATCACAGCAGATCATGGCAGATCCTGGCAGCATACCACAGTACGCTGAGTCAAAGACACATACAGCGTGTTCTGCGCATTGTGCTGCGCAAACCATGACGTAAGGTGCACCAAGGGGAATCCAGCCAATCGAGTCTACGAGCAGGCTAGGCCGCAAAGAAAGGCGATGAGGCTCTTTGAATTGTGAATGTTGTCAGGTTGGCTGGTTCCGAACGGGGAAGCAGAAAAGTGAGTTGCTTACATGAGATTTTGCGATCAGTTTGAAATTCAGCCCCGGATTGTGTCAGCTGTCCCATCTCGGTTTTTGCCTTCCTACAAGATCCAGAGCAGCATCCAAGATTTCACTGTTGAGGTCTGAACCCGACATTGAGCGAAGAGCCGGTCGCACTGGGCTGAGGGCAAAGAGTCTCTGCCAATTCAAACCCAACCTAAGTACTTATTATACGTATTTATATATACATAGTTATACATATATAAATTTTATTATATAAGTATTCAAAATCTCAAAGGTGCTCAGAGTCATTCCGAGTCCTAGGCCCAGGCGAAAGACCGTCCATGGCTTTAAATCCTTTCAAGCTGTTCCCCTCTTCCCCTAGCCCGCATTTCTTGGATGGTACCATTGGTACCTATCGAAATGCAGCTCTGAGGAAGTGGAAGAATACTTGGCTCCGAAAGAAACGAGGCGTGGCGTGGCGTGGCGTGTATGCCGTCCTTCACTTTGGCTTCGCGATGTCCAGGCTATTGGACTTACTTCGAGTTACAGCCTCAAATCCATACAAACATTTTATACATTTTTATATTCGCTATATTAATTTTTGAAGGGTACAGCCTGAACGGCAGATGCCGGTCATTTCACGCTCTGGATTTGCAGCGAAGGTCAAACTTTCTAGTTGTTGCGTGCACCTAAGACTTTTTGGCATGCCGTGTCAGGAACCTATATGGACTTCTCAGTATAACATGTCAAGCAGTCATTTGTTTCTTGATCAGCGTTTACTTTAGTTTTCTGTGCCCAAGGTGGCTGGATGTGACAATGCTCACGTGATTGATGCGATTTGATGCTCGTATGCCGCGGCGTCCTCTGGGTGTACAAGCCAGAAGCTGACTCGGCTGCGCCCCAGGATGTGTATATGGTGAATTGTGAAAGGTGAGCCGGCTTTGAGGAGATGCGCGAAAATGGATGAACATTGCCATGTTCTTTTGAATAATGATTGAATTATGTAGTGAAACAGGAAGAAATTGAAGAAACTGCCAGAGCTGTCACCACTCGGGTGCCAAGACTTCATGGGGCCGCATATCGGCAGGGTTGGACTTGTTGCAAACCGGAGGCATTTTGCTATCGAGTACGCTGGCATCATGTAGCCGACAAAGAGAACAGCACCTGTCAGTTCATGGTGTTCGCTGGATTGTAGAAGCATTGCAAGTGCGTCAGAATCACATTCTTGATCCCTGAACGCCACCAACATTTTTTTTTAGCAGCTGTTTTCTTCCTGCAATACTCGTATCCTGCACGAGTTTTTGCGTGATTGCTAAGACCAAGACCTGAGATATATAGCCTGATAGCCTGTTGACATGTTCCCAAAGAGGCACTAATTTGTCAGACGTCAAGCGCACAACAAATTGACACTTGTGGCTTTTGAGCACATTGCTGCCCTGCACATGTTATGTTGTTATCTTTGGCCAGAGCTTAGAGGGTTGAGGCTTGGGGTTGGCACTTGGGGGACAGAAGACACACCATTTCCTAACGCATGCGGCGCATATGTTTCAGGAGATGCTCAACGCACCTGGGAGCACTGGCGACATATCGCTTCTTGTCCAGAGAAGTGAACAAAGGCTACCTTCCCGGGTAAACCTTCAGGAACATCGGTGCCAATCTCAAGGCGAGCCTGGGATTTGTGTCGTGTGTGCGATGCCACAGGAAGGAAGGTTCGCCCCTTTCGTTTGTGTGGCTACTTGTGAACGAATGCCATTCTAGTAGATACCAAAGTTTTGGCGTTTTTCTCTTCATTTTGTCGGGGGGATCCGGGTTTTGGTGGTTCCAACATTCAGTAGTTTTGCAGATATATCACACGTCTACTTAGCTTGAACTTGACTTCAAAAGGGATCACTGAAACTCCCTTTTGAGCCTACTTCCCAGGTATACACAGTAATTTAAATGTTGAATCAAATCGATTAACGAAGGGATCGATTGGAAGCACCCTTAGAATATTTGACGGGTGGCCAAAACGTTTGCACTCCCAGAATCTCCGAAAGATTTGCCGAAAAACCCACAGACCTCGAGAACTGTGTTCTCTTCAAACATGCAAGAGCAGGCATTGTCAAAGGTCTCGTAGTACTACTGCAGGGGCCGATAAACAGAAAAATTAGCGGAACGATTTCTTAAATGCCCTCTTGGCAAACCTCCCTGCTGGTAAGAGAAAGTTGTTTCTTTCAGACGTGCTGGAAGGTCTTGAGTTTGCTGCCAGCTTAATTGTTCCAATCTGCTCCAGCCTTACTTGATGGCTGCCAGGGCCAAACAAAAACTGTCTCAGCATCGGCACACAACCTGTCATGTTCGCTGCACCACTCAAGGTGCAACTGTTCCCTATTGGACTACCTCTCAGAGGAGAAGCCTACTGAGCAGAGAAGTTGAATGCTGAGCAATTTTTTACTCAGCAGCATGGCCACTCACATGATCTCACATGTGGCATGTGTTTGTAAGGCAAAAAGGGCTGGTTTATTCAGAACAGCATGTTCTGCAGGCGGGCTTAGAAGTGACTACGAGATACTACGAGACTTTTCATAGATGAATATGAGAAAAACTCGATGAATCGTGCAGGAACCAATTCTGCAACTTCAAAGAGGTGCTTTGTGCAGGTTTTAGATGATCGGTGATTGATCAGTGATCACACTTGTTTTCACTTGGGGCTTACTTGTGCTATCGCTTTTCGACTTGGATTCCGAAGCCAATCTCACTTCAAAAGCTAGGCTTGGTTATTCGCAGCTTCATGATGAAGACGAGGCCCTGGATGGTGTGAGCTGTTTTGCGACCAACGAAAAATTGTGGCGTGAGCTGTTTTGTCGACAGGATGAGGGCCCAGCCACTACCGTTCTTGATTTCAGCAACACAGAAGAGCGCCTCAAAAACATCAAGGATTGGTTGGATCTTAAAGGGAAACGGATGGCAATGGTATGCGTAGACCATCGTAGACCTTTGCAATGTAACAAAACAATACGTATTGAATACCGCAAGAATACCATAAGAAGGGTCTATATATATATATATATAAAAGGGTCTCCATGTCATGTTTTGCCAGAGCAGGATGTTACCCGCACGCCCGTGACTCTTCTCAGCGGCTTTCTTGGATCAGGCCTTGAAATTGCTGACAAGATGGGAGTCGTATCAAACTTCTGCCCGATTTCCAGTGGAATTTCCAGGCAAAACTTCCTTGTTGAAACACATCCTGGAGAATCAGGAGGGTGTGCGCGCGAAACTCAAGTGGGATAGTATAATAACCCGGCACCTATTCGTTTAGTATGCAATGATCCCCCATTAGCCATATGTAATTCTCACTCGAGAAAACGATAAGAGGAAAAAACGATAACGATGCTCATACATATACATTATATATCCAGCAGTTCCTCCAGCAGCTCCTCGAGCTCCAGTAGCTCCAGTAGCTCCAGTAGCTGATCGCATCATTCCAACTTTGCAGATGCAAGCTTTTCCCGGAAAACAGATGTGAAGCTGGTGGTCCACTGGTGGTTGTAAGGTGATATCCCACAAAGAAAACACAATATGAATTGTTTCATAAGGGTGTGAAGCCAGCACTTGGAAGAACGATAAGAGGAAAAAAAACGATAACACGTGGAAACACCATTTGATTGATATCGGGGTTTTTAGACAGCCCCAAGTGGCTAATCGATGCTGATCGCTACAAACATGTACTGCAGTCTAAGTGTTCTCAATAGTACACGCATGCAAGGCATCGAACCTTGCCAACAAAGTCTTACAAATCGTATTATATAACTTTTAACTTGTGACAGTCAACAGCCATGGCCAACATTTGATTGCAAAAATGTCCAATGAAAAAAACGACTCACAGTCAGTCTTTCTCCACGGACAAATGGACCAAGGGCTGGGAGTTGTTGTGAATGATGTAGCAGCTGTCAACATCGACGCCCAGTTGATCCAAAGGCAGGTGTGGCTGGAGCTTCTCGATACTGACACAGTCTTTGTTTGGAGAGGTATGAACGCAGTGGTACAATCGAAATTGCGGAGCTTGCAAATGGCTGTGAGCGAACCTTAGCTTCCAAGAATGCACGCGTTTTTTGAATCAGAAATAGAATGAAATGGAACCAGAGACTTAGACTTGTTGAAACCGCAGAGGTACTGGCAAGATTCTTTGGTTGCTTTGCGCGTCCCAGGTTTGCTGCACCGCATCAGATGATTTGGTCGCCTCAGTGCAAGAGCTGGTGAACAGAGCTTACACAAGGCAAGCGTTTGGTTGATAGCCAAGTTGAGTGTGCTGAGCATTGGCTTTGTATTGACTGGGATGGAATAGGAACACCATTTCAAGTCACTGAAGTCCAGAAAACGAGAAATGTCAGGAGAAAAGTAGAAAGTCAGTGCAGAAAGTCAATGAAAAAGTCGTGCAGAGAGGCCTTTTCACCATGTCGTTATTGAACTCAGTGGAGTCGGCGAGTCCGAGCCTCAGAGCCTCAGAGCCTTCAGAGGCAGCCGCGCAGAAACTGACAAGGCCAGATGCCATCAAGCGACACTGGGACATTGGAGTCGAAGTGGGTGAACTGCTCAGTCATGACAATATATGACAATCAGAAAAATACTGCATAACACATTTCACTCTATATCTCACTTGTTTATACTTGTTTATACTTGCTTATCCTTGTTTAATGACTGGCACAGAGGAGCAGCCACTTTCACAGCCGTTCCTTCTATTTCTTTGTTCTAAGGAATGCCAGCGACCCTCATGACGGAAATCAAGCGCACGATTGCCGTCGTGGATTCGAGCTTGTTCGGCAATGACTGGATCGACAGCCGCAAGGACTGGTGGCTGAGATGCGACGTCGTGAAATGTGTTGACAGACACACGCAGACGCCTACAGGCAACCGCGAGAAACGAAGAGGGGTCACAGCATTCCGGTCTGATTCTGAGACACTATGTATGCAGAACATCTTTGAATTGAAGCTCCTTGGTTTGTTGAGGTCTGGAAACCGTGGGTCAGTTGCTGGCAGAACAGGTTGAAAGAGCGGATCTGGTGTGCAGGACTTAGGTCATGGTTCCACCAGTTTCTTCTGCGCTAAATTTGCCATTTGCTTGGCTTCTTGGTGTTGCGAAGCTCACTTTTCAGTCCAAGAGCACCATGTTTTGTCGAGACATTAAGTCACTAGCCACACAAGCTATCAATATTGTACCAATCCAAAGACTCGTTGAGTTTGAAATGTCAGACTGATGAACAAGACCGACCTGGCCACCAAAGAAGAACTGAAGACGACAGAGGAGGCCTGAAAGTTGGGATCCAACTTGGATCATCCAAGCGTTCTTTGCAGATTTTGCAGGTGCATATGGTGCATCATAGTGCATCCAATTCTTGTTCTTTGGGATCCACTTTGGCTGCAGCTTCCGCAGGTTCTGAAGGCATTGAATCCAGACGCCGAATTGATTCGATGCACATACGGCAAGGCCTGGCAAAGTTGCCCCATTTCTTCCTTTGCTCCCTGTGCTGATGCATCATGTCACACTGGCTTTGTTGATGCTCTCATTCGCTTATTTTGAGGTCAGTCCGATAGAGCTTCTTCCAGAGATTCCTCACGGACTCAAATATCCCGAATTTGGCAAAGGCTAGGCGGCTTAGGCGGCTAGGGCTTTCGACATTTCAAGATCCTGCATATATATATATATCATATATGATATATTGATAATTATATATATTATATATGCATATAATTTATATACCATATATATAATTACTTATATATAATTATATAATATATAAACAATAAGTGTATATATATATATACATACACTTCTATAAATATTTATGGTCAGCGCCCCCCCCCCCACGACCCGCAACTTTACATATAACATAGGGGTGCTGTCCGGGCGGATATTATCCTATCCTCTTACAACATCACGAAACCACGCAAAATACAGTATAAAATGCACTTCTGGCTCCAGATCATCAACATGTTGACTTCAGAACAACACAAAGAACCGCATGCTACGCTGGATCACGATTGAGATCAACAAGCCGGACTCTCCGATCTACAAGTGGCATTCGGTTCTGGTCGAGAAGTCTCTTCGCAACTTGGCTGCTGATGGTGTCCTCGCACAAGTCCACGAGCATTGGCCTCTCACTTTGTATGATTTTGATGCACGCTTCCTCAAAGCCCTTGCTCCTCTCATGCCTAGCCTTCAGGAAAAAGCTCTTGGTTTCCATGGTGAACCTGGAGCTGGAAAGACGCCAGTTGCACGAAATATTGCAATGGCCATGTCCCGACATTGGATCAGAAAAGCACACAAAGAGTCCGAAGTCACACCATCCTTCCGGCAGGCATCGGAATTCGATTTCTTCAGCGGCCAAAGTGGGTCGATCTTCCGCCCTGACATTTTCGATGATGGCACATTCTGCGAGCAGCAATTCAAGAAGATCAAGGCATTCACCAATGTTGGCAATGTAGAAAGCATGTCAAAGGAACGCTGGGGAGCTGCAAAATGGGTCAAGGGTCAATTGCAAATCTATTGCGTGAACGACTTCGATGCAATCCAGGAGCCCAAGGACGACATGCCAGTTCTTGTCAAAAAGGCCGGTCACCATAGCTACGTCTCACATGATTCTTTTATGAAAATGCTTGACGTTGCTTGGTTTGCCAAAGAAGCAAACCCAAGTAACATCATGGCAGTGTTGAAGCGCACGCATCTTTGCATCAACACAAAAACCTTTCTCTATGTCAGGCCTGCCAGTGAAAGCCCAGGACCTGTGATGCGACTGCCCCTGGATGACAAAACAGATCTCTTGCACTCCGAGTCCCGCGCCCTCTATGACTTCTACCGCAAAGGTGGAGTTGACCTACCTCGAGATTTCCAGCAAAAGGTGGAGTGGGAGATGCCTACCTGTCTGAAATTGCTAACCTACCCCGTAGCCAGAGTTTGCTCACGCCACTCAGCCTCCGCTCAAAAGCTGCACTGTCTGACGGGACTCGCACTCCGGAGTCGGACTTCGAGTACGACTCACAATTCTGGGAGCGCTTTGGAGCAATTAACAATTCTATACTTTTGTTTCCCCTTTCCATTTCGAATCTAGATTTGCATTCGATAGTGCTGCGTGCATCCCGTTGCTTCTTGTCGTAAGGTCTCTTTGGGCATTTCCTACACCCCGCGATCCGTCGTCGCAGCCGCCTGAAATGTTTGAGCGGGGGCGTGAGCGTTCGCGCAGTCCTTTGCGTGTGCAACCTGGCACCCCTCCCGGACCACCTCCCCCTACCCCTCCGGATGTCTCACCCCATAACCAAGTTTTGGTGCCCATGACACCATCCGAGTTATTCGGACCATCGCCAGGCACACCAGAAAGCCAATAGCAGCCAATATCAATGTGTCGGAAAAATGATAATATTAAATAACAATACTGTCAATACAACGTCAATACAGTTGTGTTGCTCTCTATTCTGTAAGACAAATTGTCTTTCTGGTATTTTTTGTCATGGCACCTGCAGCACTTGCATCTTAAGACCTTGGCCCTTACTCCCAGAGACAGCAAAAAAACCCAAATTGCGGGTCATGGGAGGGGCGGTGAGCATATATATATATATTATATTTATTTATTTATTTGTTTGTTTACATTCTACATACATATCCCTCGGGGCGGACGAGTTTTATGGGGGGTTTAGTTAGGTTGTGGTTTGTTCAGGATTTATTTAAGATAGGTTTCGGGCTTGCTTAGGGTTTTAGATTTTTTTGGGGTTTGTTGAAGGGTTTATTTGGGGTTTGTTTAGTTAATTCGTGCTATTTTTTTAAAGGGTTAGCTCACGGTTGTTTTAGGGTATATCTACTGTAGGGTTGTTTATGGTTTAATTTCAAGGGTTGGTTTAGGTTTTGTCTAGGGTTTATTTAGGGTTAGGTTGTTTTGGTGTTCTTTCAAAGTCTTGCGGTTTGTTGAGGTTTCAGTTAACGGCGCGAAACACTGCAAATTATGGAGGATATCTTTAAGATACGCTTCAAAAGGTGATTTTGGCACCGTCTTAGGTAGGCGCCAAAGTGCCATGAGAAGCAGGTCATATTAATATCAATATTTTGCATGCTTGCAGTGTGCGAAAAACACGCACAGAAACAACACAGCAGATTGCAGTCTCGCATGGAGTTCCGGGCAAACGTCAGCCCCCTAGCGACATATATAATATAATATATTATAATATAACGTAATATAATATAATATAATACAATATAATATAATAGAATATAATATAATATAATACAATATAATAAAATATAGTATAATATAATATAATATATAATATACATAATATATATATATATATATATATATATAAATTTCTAATACATACATGCATGCATGTATATATATATATATATTTCTCGATCAATTATATATATATATATATTTCTCGATCAATTGAGGCAAACTGAATCAGACTTGTCCATGGCAGGAAGGAACTTTCGCTGGGCTCAAAATCCTCATGTTCTGCAGATCCGCGTCAAGGCCAATCCCTCATCTTGCTCGGAAGGAACTGCAAGTAATTTGAACAGTTGAAACTAGCAAAATGAATCCAGGTTCTTGACAGAAGGACTCTTGTTCTTCCTGGAAGTTTGCTTGTTCGGCCAATGATGCTGTACACCAGAACTCTGACTGTCTGCTGTGGTAGGTGCCCGCTTCTACGAAGTCCAAAGACATCAACTTCGACATTGGCCGCACCTGGTTGCAGATTTGGGCTTGAAGTCTCAGCTGACTCCACTGGTGGTGACAGTAAGACTTCAGTAATGCTCTTCGCCCGGTCACGAAACCATAGCTGGATAGCTGTAGGATCCTGCAGGTCAAGGGCGAACCTGTGCCTAGACTCCAAGGGAAACTCTTTGGACGCTTGAAGGTGTCACCAAGAGCTGCAGTGCGTGTGAGGACATTGAATCAAATAGAGTCAATAGAGTCAATAGAGTATTGTCATAGGTAATTTGAATTGCTTTGTATTACTTTGTACTATTGTGAAGCACTACAAAGGTTCTTCCTATTGAAATTGCTGTGCCCAACGCCGTGGCAGGGCATTGAGGAATGGCTTTGGGAGTTGGATGGAGAAGGTCCCTTGGATGACAGACTTGACATGGCTTGACATGCCTTGACCCCAAGTTGCCACGCAACCGCATCCAGGTGATGATCGGCATGTTGCAGTTTTTCTGGAGAAGACAGAAGAGGCAGAGTATGCTGCAGATCAGTATTGTCTCTAGAGGAACCAGCTGGAGATGGGTCACGGGACAGGTGAAAGGAGGGGTCATTGCTTCTGTTGCTTCTTGTTTGAAGCTTGCAGACGAGTGCGTGCAGGGCATGTGGGAAGACCTTTGGGAGAAACAGTGCCCAGGTCAGCCATTGTCGAAGTCTCAGATTGACAGACGGTCACACTTCTCAGTTTTGTCCAGTGCAAGACACATTGAAGGCAAAATGGCAGACCCTAAGTTTGACAATGAGTAGTCAACACCATCAATGCACATCAATGCCATCAATGCTTTGGGGCTTGGTTTTGGAGGACAGAACATGAACCTGCTGCTGCAGAAGCTGAAGCTGCAGAGGCTGCAGAAGCTGCAGCTGACGCAGGCTTTCCGGGGTTTTCCGGGCCTTGCCAGCCTAGTCCACGGTGTCCAGAGCGTGTCCACTTTTGCCGAGCTGACAATTTCTACTTGCTTTCGCTGAAAGGTGCACGTCCTCGTTTTCTGGTGATTTTTGTTCTTTGCTTTCAGTTGGAAAGGTGCAATTTCCTGCACCCCCTGCGCTCCAAGTATTTTCCAAAGGCGCACTCTTACTTTGTGCACCTTATGCATAGCCCTTCGTTTTGAGGATTTCCGTAGAATTAGTGCAGCAGTGTTTGGACTTGACGCAAGGTCCAGACGCAACAAAGCAGCAAGCAGAAGATTTGGTTGGGCCCTGAATTCTATAGATTTCAATATCAACTTGACAGCCTAAGACTTGGACAATCAACAAGGAATGCCCCTGAGGTATCAGAACTTTCACCTACGAACGTCGAAGGCCTTTCAATGCTGTGCGACTGCAAAGGCAGGGTGCCGTGCAAGTGGCGTAGTGTTGGCCATTCTCCCTGACAATGCGGTCAGTTTCTGTCAGTTTCGGAGGCTCATTGAAGAGTGGCCGTTGCCCAAAAAAAACAAGAAGACTTTCAGCCTCACAGACTTGGAGTCTAGCACAGAGGCATCGTTACTCTTGCTCCTGAAGAGCTTTGCGATTTTCAAAGGAATGAGATTCTTGAGCTGTTTTGCAGTGATAGAATCTGATCCAAGTGCTGCCAGTGATATCTAGATGAACATGAACGCACGCATTGCGCAATCTGCAGAGATGATTGCAAGACGTATTTCAGATACCAATGAAGCGCCACACTTTCTTTGTTTTGTCATTCAACACTTTTCATATTCTACAACTACGCTTTTTAAAATCTACAATTCATTACATTCTTTGTTTCCGAACAACCTATGTGAGCTAGGCAGAGGCATCTGACATCAGAGCTGTTCGGGCCCTAGGATGTCCATCCGATCCTTTTTTTAACGATTGCGTCTCTTCCCTATGGCCTCTACTTGACATTTGCTCCTGATAAAACATACCAATGAATACAATATGAATACATAGCATATCAACGTATCCTATCTCCTCATCCTTTGCATGGGAGTACCAAAATTATCAGAGCGCTGCAGACTCCATGGCACAAAGTTGGCCCAAGGCATTTAAGCCGATTCTCCGCTCCAAAGGATTCTGCTGGGTGGACTCGGAGCCCTTTCGTGCCGGGCCACCCGGTGATGTGGACTCTGGATGACAAGCTGTGATCAGCATGTGATGAGAATGTCATGAGCGTAAGATAGGCATGCATGAACCTAAGACAGCCTTGCAGACTTAAGGTGAACGAATGGTCGCACGCTGGCAGATCGCTGTCTGTCTTGCCTGAGGCGGCCCTCGGGCCAAGTGGTCCCAGAAATATAACAAGTTGAGTGTGATCCGCGAAGGATTGGTGGTGGTCTGTCCTGAAACCTGACCAGCTGAATTTTCAGATTTGCCAGTGCCTAAGGGCATTGATTCCAGACAATTTGATGAAAAGTCTTCAAGTTGGTGAGGCACCTTGATTCAAGAAGTGCACCGAGGTTATCCTGGTGCAAAAGGTAACTTTGAAAGGATTCGTCGCGACAAGTGGCAGGCCTGTTTATGAGATGACTCTAGTTGAAGAATTCTGTCATCTTGTGAATGTTATCAAGCACTTGAACCAGGAACCTTGGGGCGATAGAAGGCAAGAGATCGTCTTCATCGGTGGTCCATGCATGCGAGAACGCGACATCACCAGGCTGGACTCTTGTCGTTTGGAACTGCCCGCTCGGCTACGTTTGTGATGAAACTGTTGACCCCATTTACCTTCCAGGATTTTGGATGACTGCTTGCTGAGCGACTCAGAGTTGGAAGAGTTTCGTCAAAGTGCCCTGCTGCAAGCAAAGCGAGAGAGAGAGAGAGAGAGAAAAACAAGGTTGCTTTTCGAATATTTCCCCACCTGCCAGGTGAGGGTTGTTAGATTTTATGTCAGTTGCCTCCTCCTCCTCCTCCTCCTTCTCCTCCTCCTCCTCCTCCTCCTCCGCCTCCTCCTGCCTCGTCCTCCTCTCCTCCTCCTCCTCGTCCTCCTCGTCGTCCTCGTCGTCCTCGTCGTCCTCGTCGTCCT
>Ga0126342_10017312_pt1 | contig 12470 bp, 12 predicted proteins | sample Cyp1metagenome_FD_92528 | JGI IMG/M metagenome (GOLD analysis project Ga0126342, IMG submission 92528) | Coral microbial communities from Lord Howe Island, Old Settlement Bay, Australia - Cyphastrea 1 metagenome | ecosystem: Host-associated > Invertebrates > Cnidaria > Coral ...
GATGTAGGGATGTAGGGATGTAGGGATGTAGGGATGTAGGGATGTAGGGATGTAGGGATGTAGGGATGTAGGGATGTAGGGATGTAGGGATGTAGGGATGTAGGGATGTATGTGTATGTCTGTATGTGTATGTCTGTATGTCTGTCTGTCTGTCTGTCTGTCTGTCAGTCTGTCAGTCTGTCAGTCTGTCAGTCTGTCTCTCTGTCTGTCTGTCAGTCTGTCAGTCTGTCCGTCTGTCTGTCAGTCAGTCAGTCTGTCTGTCTGTCTCTGTCTGTCTGTCTGTCTGTGTATCTGTCTCTGTGTGTGTATGTGTGTATGTGTGTATGTGTGTATGTGTGTATGTGTGTATGTGTGTATGTGTGTATGTGTGTATGTGTGTATGTGTGTATGTGTATGATGGGAATATGATGGCTACAAATGATTGTTTTATGTTTAATATAATGGGAACATAATGGTCAACAATCTGGGGTTTTGTAAACATCTAAAAACTGATTGAGTTCACCATTCACCGTTTAACCAGTATTAAAGCTTTATCGCTTTGCCTCATCCAAACATATCTAAACCCTCACCCGTGTTGTAATATCAATCCAGGGTTAATAAACCCCTAGGTTACTATATAATAATTGGAGCCACGATTTCCAGAGGAACATAACACTATGTTGGGAACCCCCTGGGGCTATGGGGTTGTCCCATTCGCCATCTTAGGCTGTCCCAAAAAAAAACGTCCCGCAGATCAGGTCCCATCAGGTCCCGCTCGCGGCGGCGCGCCAGGAATTCGGTCAGCAGGAAGGGACCTAAAAAGTTGATCTGCCACGTCTTGCCAGTGCCTCAGCGACGTGGAGTGCATCGCTGCATCGCTGCATCGCGAGGCCAAAAAGGCCAGGCCAAGTTGGGGAACTGAAAAAGGTGGGACACTTCCAAAAGGGGCTTTCGGCTTAAACCCAACAGACATTTTCAAAGATGGAAGTGCAACAACAAAGAGGCACTCGGCCTTGAATTGGTTGATTTCGTGATTTTCAAACCCTGGCGTAACGGCTCTTGGTCCCCCAAGCATTCGAATGATTGGGCCGTGAGGCTTGGACGGTTAGTGCTGGCAATCGGAAAACCCAAGCTTTTTTTAAGGAAAAACATCTACAAAGATGTAAATAGGGCGGTTGCCATTGCCAGACTAGAGAGGATTAGATTCAGTGTCATCCTCCAGTATTCCAACATGGCAATGAAAAATCACCTATATAGTGCGATGATTAACCCATGTTTTGCCCGCTACAAGTTGGGAGTTTTCTTTGCCATGTTGAATTGTCAGGGGCTCACAATCTCTATATAGTATTGCTTAAAGCGCCATGTTTCTTGGTAAAATCATCATTTGTACGACATTCTGCCAATTTATTGGAATAGTCCCATATTCCCCACCCAGATTGTCACTGAATTGAATCCCACAAAAAAAAAAAACATCTGTTCCCAGCAACCGTACTTGGTGCGGTCACCTTCGACGCGTTCCTGGATATGGCCCCAACTATCATCAGGTTTGAATGGGAATTGATTCTCAAAATGCTTTGAAACATTTTGAAACCAAATGGGATTTCCTGATGGGAGTTTTTTTGCCCAAGATGCCAATAGCCAACAAGAAAAACAAACACATGAATGTGAACCAGCAAAAAAAAAACGTGTATTTCAACAGATTTCAACAGACCGGTGGTCCAAACAATACGCCAAGGAAACTTGGGATGGCGACTATGACTATGACCAATCAAACAAAAGGAAGACGAGGGACCCTCATAAACAAGGACTTAAGGACTTAAAGGGATTTGAAACATCAGCCAATGAGACGTGTCATCTGGGGTATGCATCAAAAATGGGATAGTGATCCAAAAATCATTGGTCTCTGCCAATCTTAAACCATCCTTTAGTTGTGCATTGAGCAGGGAAAAAAACATCGAAATGATTGACCCAAAAACAACGTATGTGCGCATCAAAAAGCATCCATTTTAATTCACTTGCGGTGGTTGAATTCCCATTTCAATGGTGGTCAATCAAAATATACAACTCATTTTTTCATGGTGGTTGAAGCCCCCAAGTGAGCTGAGCTCAAAGCCGTCGTTTCACTATGCTGGTAAGTAGGGATGTCCAGTTCATGAATAGTGATAATCCCAAGAAAAATCATTGGGAATTCCAGGATCCTAAAATGGAGGTACTGTACCATATAAGGCCATATTTTGTGGGGATATTCACTTACATAGGCCTTATATAGGCCTTATATATGGTAGGTACCTCCAATTTAGGATCCTGGAATGGCCATTGAAAAAACTCGATAGTACAACCTCATATCATCATCAACCAACCGGGGTTGAGCAGCCACTGCTCAAATGAACCGTTTCCAAATGAGTCATTAAAACAAAACCCCTATCCCATCTCTCATTCTAGTTGATAGGTTTCCCGAATTTGGCTTATAATAATGCCCAATCATCCAGGTACAATGTGAGGCCCCCCAGTGATGTGAACGTTGGTTTAGATTCGCCCCAGTAACTAGTTCGTTATTTGCATACCATAAACCATAGTTACTGGAGTTTTATGTTCACCAACTGAACGCTATCCTGGCCGGGGGCCTCAAAAAATTGTAGTATCCTTATTTCATATCCTCTGGTAAACTAACATAACTATGGAAAATCATCATTTTTAATGGGAAAACTCACTATTTCTATGGTCATTTTCAATAGCTATTTTGACAAATTACCAGAGGGTAACCAATCAACGATTCACCATCATCCACCGGTGTTTTCCCACCTTGAAGCCAGCGTTGTTGACCAACATCCGAAGTCCGGGTTCTCCGTCGCTCAGGAAGTCGTGTACATCTTCCTATATAAAGGGTGGAAAACCAAGCGATGGGATGAAAAAAACTAGGTTTTTTCATTGGATTTTTGTCATATTCTTGGGCCTTTCGAAGAGATTTTATGGGATGGGATCTTGAGATCTTGAAGACAGAAATCTCTATAAATATTGATTCATGTTCATAGATATATTCATGGGATGGGATGATGATTGTATTCATAATAAGTATCATTCAATATCTCCACATCATGTGGAGGAACAATTGGCTTCTCGGATTTCAACCTCCCAAATCCCCCACGTCAACCTATCAGGCCTGTGAGGTGGTGACCCGGTTATGACTTGATAAGCCCATGAACATCCATGAACTATAGATGTATCATTTTTAGCCTAGTGAAATTGGAGTTATGTAAACTCCAACTGAGCTACGGGGCACCACCTTGTGCAGAATTTCTTACCAATGAATTACCCTCTGGTAATTTCACATAGCGGAAAATGGACCATGTCTAGAAAATTTCTACCTCTCAAAAATGGCTGGATTTCCAGTTCGCAAACTCTGAGTTGACCAGAGGGTAAGGGAAACACCAAATATGTTTTTTCTGTGGATTCCCGCAATCAAATCCCAGCCTTAGTGGATTTCCGGAGAAAATCATCAGCAAATCCTTGGTTTTTCTGAGGGTAAACCTCCATTTTCCTATGGTTTTCCTATGGTTTTATGATGCTTTTTCTGAGGCACCCCTTGGTGTTTTGGGGCTCCCCTTGGACTCATCCAAGGCTCTGCGAAGCGTTGCACTGAATCGAAGTCCAGCAGCTCCAGTGGCGAAATCCCTGTGGGCCCAATGGAAACCATGGAGGTCCATGTCCCCATAAAACCATAGGAAAACCATAGGAAAATGGAAAAATCATAGGAAAACCATAGGAAAATGGAGGTTTACCCTCTGGTAAACTGTTGCAGTTTGCGAACTTGAAGCCATGGCCATAGTTAAATAGTGGATTTACCCAACTATAAAATGGGTGGATATTCAATAGTTATGTAAGCGTTTACCAGAGGGTAGATCAAAATATGGCAAGGCCAACCAGAAAGTTTCGCTTAAACTTATATTGCATTTTGTTTCTGGGAAAAATGATGATTCTCCCTCAATTGACCCAGTGTATGGCGAAAACAAAGCCATGACCAACTCAAGGTTTCGATGAGAATCCTTCTGAACCCACGAGAAATCTCCATGATGGTCGTTTCTATTCCCATTTCAATATATTTCAATGGCAATCCTGATATTCCGCAGAAATCTTGGGTGTTTTTTATATTGGCCAACAACACACCACAGCCCATTCTCCAAGGCGCGACAGCGTTTTTCGTTGTCGTCTCCGGCCGCGGCAGCGCTCGGGTCCAGACAGCCCAAGAGCAACGACACCCGCGGGTGTCGCAGCAGTAAGCGGCCCAGCTCCTGTAGATCAATGACGAAGTCCCCTCTGGTAAACTAACATAACTATGGAAAATCAATGAAAATAATCTTTTTAATAGGTAAAATCAACTATAAATGGTCATTCATTTTAATCTGCACTAGCTATCTTAGTTTACCAAAGGGTATCAAGAATGGATCACCGATAAAAATGCTACCAGAAATCAGAGAGCTACCGTGGAAGTTTGGCGTCTGCAGTTTGGAGATCTTCGAATGAATCCGTAGGTTGCATCTAGTGGGAAATCTACCGCCCCATGTGCAGATGATTTACTCTCTGGTACTCAAGTATGGCTTCCGGGAAAATCCCTCATTTACTTCGATGTTTTTTTCCCATTCAACTTCCGTTGGAGATTTCCCCAGGCCACGTTTCGTTGCCAAATGGTATCTGTTCATATTATTCCCCAAACAGCTCAGCACTCCATTGGTTTACTCGAGGATATACCAACCCGTACCAACCCGTACCAACCCCCGAAAAGATGCAGCAAAGTGAAATCAGTGAAATCCAACCGATTTTCTGTGCTTACAATTGCCAGCCCAAAATTCGTCGTATATCCCCAAAGGTAACCAGAGAAATTGTGGTTCTATCTTTTAGAGGGTAACGCCTCGGTTTGTGTGTCCTTGCCAATGCCTCGATCTGCACCAGTGATGACCACTCGCCCCTCGGTGAAACTTGCGCCAAGGAACAGTTCAAGAGTGAAACTACAATAAGGTTTGTCAACGGCGCAGCAAAAATGGCCGTGTGAAACAGGAAAAATTATGGAAAATCATCTTCCAAACCAGGTTCCAAGTGACTTTTTCATGCCAGTGTTTTATGTTTTCTGTTGAAGGTGAGATAGGTTTGCAGTGTGTAACCTTGAAAGAATAGGCTGCCCACTCAGCCTTCTCACCAAAAAAGTCACTCCATCAACTGTGCTCTCTGTTCACAATCTAAACACATTCCCAAGGCCCCATGATTGCTGCTACTGTCTCTACTATCATTACCATTATCATTACTACATATTACTCTTATTATCATCATTACTAACTATTATTGTTGCTCTTATTACTACTGTTACTAGTCTTAGTAAGATTACATTTATCTCTAGTGGTATTCAGATTAGTAGAAGGACAATGAATGATGTCCCTTTTGGTTGCCAGATCCCTACCTTTCGTGAGATAAGTTCTCCTGACGGATAAAGTACTGTTGGTCGCGAAGAGTCTGCACCGTGGATTCAGTGGCGCCCATGCCCATCGAAGTTCACCAGCTTTTGATTATCAGCTTTGCGAATCAAAAATATATCAAATCCCGATGGTCTAAATCCGCAAAATCACTTTGATCTCCATCTCTGATGGTAAAACCAGCCCATTTCCCATAAAAAGTGCCAAAAGAAGCGGAAAAACATCTCCATTCAAAAACAAAAATGGATATAACTTGATATAACAGCTATCACCAATGGAAAAATCAAAAACAGCACCATCGGAGCACCTCTTCTCCCACATGTTCCTCCAGAAGTTTCTCCAGTCGTCCTTCTGCGCAGCGTCGTCGGCGCTCCTGGGATCTGCGGAATTTGGAGTCTGAAAATCTGGAGTCTGGGTGATTCAAGCCCCAGACTCCAGCCATTTTAATGGTAGAATATGATGATAGAAATATTTTAATGGGTGTATGCCATTCCATTTTAATGAGAATATGATAGAATATGAGGATTGGATGGTTTTTCGTTAATTTGCAATCCTCTTGTGATGAAAAAAGGGTTTCGGATACATCCTGCTCAGACGGGAAAAGACTCACACTTCCATGGTCTCCAGGAAGAAATGGCTGAATCCGTCTGTCCAAAATCAGGGTGCCCCAAGAAAACAAACACGGATCAACTCTTGTTTATGTACATCTATAGTATCTGTATGATACCTATATATATATAGTAATTTATATATATATATATATATATTATAACTATCATAATGTAGATATAGGTCAAGATATAGGTGTGTGTGTGTATATATATATACATACGTATTCCTCCCCAGTCTGGGCCGAGAAACCAGAAGCACCAAGAGCGACGCAGCACCAAGGCTCAGAGCCACCAGGATAGACTTCGGCATCGATCATTGGGACTGAAATCTCCCAGAAATACCATCTGGTAATGGCTGACATAGCTATTGAAAATGACAATTTATAGTGGATTTTCCCATTAAAAATGATGATTTTTCATTGTTATGTTAAATTACCAGAGGGTATCCTTCCCACTATTGGGGCCTTTTGAAAAACCACTCTTGGGGAAATGTTTGACCATTTTTTAATAGCTATAATTCATATCTAACCCATGTTTCGTTTCGGGTCCAATTAGGATATATAAAAGTATTCCAGTACAAATATTAAAATGTGAGTAAACTCACCATGACTATTTACCAATGAAGTACTAAGTATAGCAAAGTATGATCTGTCATGATTTTGGTGTGATTCGTGCTAAACTCACCAACCTTGTGGTGATTTTAAAACTGGGAAACACGTCCAAGCAAGGAGATTTCAGCCTAAGGCACTTGAACTTCCTGCCCAAATCACATGTGAAGCCAGTGTGGCTGGAAGATACGAAAAAAAGAAACTGCGATCAACTCCCTGACCCGAAATTTTCGAGCCAGAACAGCTGAACCATGCAGTGACACAAGCCCAGACATCCCCGTTCATTTCAAGACGCTCCAGGTACCCCCTGGTAATTTAACATAGCTATTGAAAATGGCCATTTATAGTTGATTTTCCCATTAAAAATTGTGATTTGCCATAGTTATGTTAGTTTACCAGAGGGTGTGCAGAACTTGCTTTCCATAGCTGCCATAGCTATCATCTCAGCCATGCAAGGGTAAGTCCTCTGGAAATTCGCCCTCTTGAACCCCCAAACCCTCCCAGATGCCTGCAGCTTGAAGGGAGGATACGGTAGTAGCCGGATGGGAAATCCACAAATGGGACATGCCTGGCGACCGATGCTTTTTCGCCAACCTTCATCACTGGGGATGGGTACCCTCTGGTAAACTGTTACAGTTTGCTATTGAAAATGGCCATAGTCAAATAGTGGATTTAACCTGCTGTAAAATGGGTGGATTTCCCATAGCAAACTCTTATTTTACCAGAGGGTAATTTATCATAATTTATACGAATTCAGTTCTCATCATGTTCCCCATATATTTTCCTCATATTTTCCCCATCAGAAATGTTAAATTACCAGAGGGTACCATTCGACCAGAAAATCCTCCAGCTACGCCTCTGGAGAATCGGTCCACCACCTCGAGCTGGGCACGCCTTTGCCCTGACCTGGAGATTTCATCAGGGCCGTCATGGGAAATAAAACCATTGGAATCATGGGAAATGTGGGACATCATATGGCAAATCAAGATTTTGAGAATGAGAAAATCACCATTCAGACTATTCGTCAATCTTGAGAATCATATGGGTTTTTGATGATGGTAAGTGATGTTTTTGAATGATAATTGAGATAATTGATGGAAATGGCACTCGGGTGTATAAAAACTCCCAGAAGATGTGGAAAACTGTTCATCTTCATGGAGGTTGAAACCACATTTATGTAAATGTTTACCAGAAAATAAGCAACAACTACAATCCACTAAATGCGGAGATTACAACAGTAAATAAGCTAGTTAAGCTCAACAACAGTAAATGTAGATAGTGAATATTATCAGCTTCTATAAATATCCACTATCCAGCTATGGTTCCATTGGACTGAAAGGATAAGCCCAGCAGTGATTGGGGTAGAAAGCTAACCCGATGTTTATAACTGACTATTTAATTCATTTATACCGGCAAAACAGATTTGCCAGGGCTGTTAAGTCCAAGTTATGCATGACATCCAAAGTGAGTGGTGACATTATGAATAAGGTTGGCAACGCTTCTCCTTGAGCTCGCCATGAACACGCGCCATTGATGATCGGAGGATGACTGTCTTCTACAAGGTCTCAAAGTGCCAAAAGTCACCCTGTTCATGGTCAAACCAAGAACCAGTTCTGTCATTGTGTCATTTGCATTCATTTGCGTTACTTTGGCAAAAGAGCCTGTTTGAAACCCACAACATGCACGATGCGCAGCGATGCGCAGCAATGCGCAGCAATGCACGGAACACTGGACACTGTTCTTTTGCATTCTTTTGCACCTTTCTACAACATCTGAGGCACTTTCAGCCTTTCAAATCCTTCAGATGTGGCATCCATTCTGTCAAATTACACCACATCCTCAACCACGCGATCCTCCTTGCATACTTTGCCACTGGCTAATGTGGTCCAACTTCAGTCATCTTCCCCAGGGTCTCCAAGTCCAGGAGGTTCGCACTTGAAACATTTGGAGCTGCAAAGAATAAACAACCAAAGCTTTCACCTCGAAGTCACACCGTCACACCGCGGAATTTCTCCATCCTCACCCGATCCATCCAGAAATCTCAGGGCTCTCCATCCTCATCTTCTCCATCCTCATCCTCTCCATCCGTCAGAAAGCCAAAGACCGCACTGAGTCGCTCCACCGCCGCTGGCGCCCCCGGCGACATACCCAGCTGCCCACGGCAGAAGCCGCCAGCGACCGCGGAAAGGTCCTGCGGCAGGGCGGCGGCCGCCGCCGCGGCGTCGCGGCCAGCAGTGAAGTGCTGACCTGCGGTCAGGTGAAACTCATCAGCAAACCTACCAACTTATGAAAGTTATACCGTTATACCCTCTGGTAAACTAACATAGCTATAGAAAATCACCATGTTTAATGGGTAAATCAACTATAAATGGTCATGTTCAACAGCTATGTTAAATTACCAGAGGGTGCAGTAGTCATAGTTATACCAGATTCCAAAAAGTCTCGAACTAAAAGAACTATCTGAAAAATCTACGTTCGCCTCGCGCCCGATCGGCGAAGACGAGGCATCCCAGCCAGGGCGATGGCGACATGGCACGTTCCAAGGCAATGCGCTCGGGGAGGAGCCTCCTGGGACCGAGGCTACCAGATTTTGCATATTTAAGGATGGGATGCTAATAAATTCATATTAAAACCATTTGATATATGATTGAATCACATCTAATAAGAATCTTGATCTTTTGATATACATCATGGAATCTTGAAACATAATTTAATCACATTTATATAACTTATGGCTACAATATCGTATACTATGCTATAGTTAGACCTGGAAAGTCAATTAGAATCAGTTATCTTTGACGGGCAAAAAAACTGCGAGTGTGGCTAGAAACCATGGTTACCATTCTTGGGATCCAGGTGGCAATTCCCAACAAATCCCAACAAAATGGATTGAGGAATACCCTCTGGTAAACTAACATAACTATGGAAAATCACCGTTTTCAATGGGAAAATCCACTATAAATGGTCATGTTCAATAGTTATGTTAAATTACCAGAGGAATAACCTTGGTTCTAGGCATACAAGCCAGGACGATAGGCATACAAGCCCCTTCAATAATCATCACTGGATGGAACATCCCCATCATCAAACAAAGGATCAAAAAACATCAATGGATCTTCCAAAACAAATGCTCATCATCAAAAAATGATTCCCATCTTTAGAAAATCAATGGATCTCGAATCATCTCTATAAGCTGGAAGTCATCTGGTAGGACAAAAGTTCCTATTAAAACCCTGCTGTTCACATCTCAAAAGTGCTGCTTTTGAATCACGGAATAGGTGATCTGCCAAAACAAATGGGAAAACCAGGTGAGGTGTTTCATTTCCTCAACGCCCTGGGCCAAGCATCAGATTCTCTTCAGCCACTCCTCGATGCCCTTAGATGCGACGTGATTCTCAATGCCTCGAAAGGAAGAAAATGTCAGGAAAACCTGAATGTTGGCCATAAAATACATGGTTTTCCTTTGAAGCAATTGTGGGAAAAAAGGCTGGTGGAGAACCCTGTCTGCATGATCATGTGAATCCTTTTGAGGGGTTTCTGCATTGACAGTTCCTCATTTTTTCTCATTTCTCAAGTTTCAACTATCTGGGAGGATCTCCAGCTGACCAGCCAAGCATCTGACCAAAAGCTGCACAGTTGACCCCAGGCACACCCCGGCTCCAGGGATGCACACCACTTCGCTGTTCGGCAGCCGTCGCAGCATGCGGACACGCGACTGGGTACCGTCGGGAGTTCTCACGCGGACCTCGGCTTTTCTGTTTGAATGTTCAATTGTTCAATGTTTTTTATGGAGTTCTGCAAATCCTACCCTCTGGTAAACGTTTACATAACTATGGAAAATCACCATGCTATTAATGGGAAAATCCACTATAAATGGCCATTTTCAATAGCTATGTTAGTTCACCAGAGGGTAACTTTTCCCACTTTTTTCGCACTGATCTTTCAGTGGGATCAAATTACAAAATCTGCTGGGACCATTGCCACATCGATCCTTGAAGTAGATCACATCACCATCTGGCAATTTCAACAAGCAATAGACATTTTCGTAGCTATCCCCCTTTTATCGCGATTTGTAGATGATTTTTCCACTCAGAAAATGGATTTAAGCTTACTGTCCGGGAACCAAACATGGCAAAGGAAAATCCACCATTTATAGATGGTTTTCTCATTTGAAACTTCCATTTATAGCTATTTATAGTGGATTTATGGATGATTTTCCCATTCGTTGAATGCCCATTTCGTTCCCAGATGTCCCAGCGACCGACGGTGAAATGACCAGTGACCACAGCTCGATGTGAACGCAGTTCCAGTTGATCTTCCAGCGGTGCTTCTTTGAAGACCTGCAGATGGCACCTAAATTCCACCAAAAACCGTGGTCGTTATCTATCTTTATCTGCAAATACGGGGGTTCCTGTAGATTGTCCTTTCGTCGACTACTGGGAGCATTTTAAACATGGAGACAACGATTACAATATCGATGTAGGTGTATCTCCATATCGAATACACAAAGTGATGACGTTGGCCAAGTTCCCATGTAATGTCTCTGTCATCAAAAACCTTGTTGTATCTCTTTACTATCAAATAATGCTGGCCAGTTTGTATCAATGGATTGGTTCAAGGGAAATCTACTCTCTGAATCTATATGATTATACTGAGATGGGCCATAGCGATTCCTGGTTCATAACTGGGTTATAAACCACCAAAAGTCCCAATTTTTCATAATCCAATTTACCAACTAGCTGACTAACTCCACAAGCCCATCTAAGTCATACATATTAATACCACTACCCTCTGGTAAACCAACATAACTATGGAAAACCCACCCATTTTATAGCTGGGTAAATCAACTATTTCTATTGCCATTTTCTATAGTTTTTTGTATGTTTACCAGAGGGTAATACTATTGATATCTATTGATTTGGCCACTGCCATCCCACCATATCCCACCTCCATCAACTTGGACCACGCCGGCGCCCCAGCGAGGCGTTCCACCGTGGCGTCGCCATCCGCGCCATCCGCGCCATCCGCCAGCCGCGTCACCGGCAGCGCCGGGGGCACGGCGCGCATGCCGTCGCAGCGGAGGACCTGGAACGCCCAAGGAGTTCCATCTGGGAAAATTTTGCGATCATGGGAGGATTTCACCATGATTGAACCATCCAAACTGGGGAATTGACAATTTTTTGACCTGTTTTTTTGACCAAACATATCGCGATTGAGTTTTCAATTGCGTGGAGATGTGCCATGACAAAGTCATTGATGGATGTGCCAGATTACCTTCGGAAATATGAGGTTTCTGCCATTTTAATCCCATCCCCCGTTCATATTCACTATCCCCTGAATGGTCCCAGATATGTGTGTCAATCCCCTACTGAACCATAGTTTTTGGGGGTGTCAAATATTAGGGGGAAGGGATCAATCATCAAAAATGGGGGAAGTTGATACATCCCGGCCTTCAGGCGTGGTCCATGCAAAAGCAGAGCAACGGCTCCGTTCCCCAAACGAACAGTTCCTGGGGCGGCTGCCGATAGTCATGGGGATCAAGCCAATTAAGATAGCCCGTTGTTGACAAGGGTTCTTTGTTTCATGTATATTGCCGAAGGAAGTTTAGAAGTCAAACTTCCGACAATATGGACAGATGAAAAGCAGAGCAGGGAAGAGGCAGAGAGAAGAGAAAGATTAGAAGAAAGAAGATTAGAAGAAAGAAGAGTAGAAGAGAAAGAGTAAGAAGAAAGAAGATGCAGATGCGAGAAAAGGTAGGAAAGTCGCGAAACACTGTGTTTTTCCAATGATTTGTGGCTCCGGAGGGTCGA
>Ga0126342_10017313_pt1 | contig 12470 bp, 11 predicted proteins | sample Cyp1metagenome_FD_92528 | JGI IMG/M metagenome (GOLD analysis project Ga0126342, IMG submission 92528) | Coral microbial communities from Lord Howe Island, Old Settlement Bay, Australia - Cyphastrea 1 metagenome | ecosystem: Host-associated > Invertebrates > Cnidaria > Coral ...
AAGGGAAGCTAGGCTCCCTGTGTTCTTTGTTATTTAGTACTAGTTTAGGGCTGGGGGGGGGGGGTGGCCCCTTCCCCGAAATTGACAACCTAAAATAAAGAAACCCGACTTAGGGGGGGGGGGGCCCCCCCCCCCCTCCCCATTCGATTCCCCCCTGGTCCGCAGCCAAACATGGAATCAGCGCATGTCATTGGAGACATGGAGTGACAATCTTACAACATAGCACCACTTGAGACATGGATCAGTATCGCCACTCACGGACAGAAACTACCTGCCTCAACCCTTCGATTCTTCCCTGGTCCGGATTCAGCCACGCATATTGTTGGCTCCATGTACGTTGCGTTCTAAACTCATGACAGAAGAAAGTTGATTGCAATGGCTGTTTGCACCTGCCTACTGTGATACTGTTGCCATGGCATTTTTTTCTTCTCAAGAAGCAGCAATTATCCTCCGACTTGATCTCTGAATTTACACTGTTCAACCGAGTAATTCGTCTAAGTAAGTGGAACAGTTGGCCTTTTTTTGATTTTCACCCTGTCGACTGTCGATGTGTTGAACAGCTGCCTGCTGTTTCTGGGACTCACCTCCTTTATTTCCGCACTGAAATGCATAGCTGGAAGCCAAGTTAACAATCTTTCTGTTACCTCAAGAGGCTGCTCGCAGCCATTTGTCAAATGTGAAGCAAGGCAGCAGGACATGCTTTCACTTTCTTTTGGTTACTCTGGTACGGTTCAATTGTGCACGTAATTCAGGGGTTGAATGCTTAAGCCGTCTATACGGTTGTGACTTGACAGCGGAGGGCCTTTGAGCCTTATCACGAATTTTGCATGACTTGTGGATGCATCATTTTACTAACTAGTCCCCCATGGGTCCCTTATTTCATATGTTTTCCTCTCTTCAGGTAGGTTGGGTCCTTCGCGTGCTTAGGTAGGCGTAGGTTTTGCTGTGGTAGGTTGGTTCAGGCGCTTCCGTCCCCCCCCTCCACTGGTCTTGTTCCGTGTCCGTCTGCCTCCGCTTTTCTTTTCCCTTGCCCTTTCAGGGTTTGCCTTTGGGTCAGGTTTTCTTGCGTTGGTGTTTTCTCCTTCCCTCTTCTTTTGCATTCCGCTCTTCACGTCCTGGTTAAGTAATTTTCATCTTATTTTCATCTTCACCTCATCTTCAATTCCTTTCATTTTCATTTTCATCTCACTGTCCGGACCTTAGTTTCCGACCCTCCCGCAGGAGGGCGCGTGTGTTTGTGAAACATCTTGTACCACTTCTGTTTGAGTACTTGATCTATTTCACTTGTTAAGCGGGGGGTAGCGGCAGATCACTTGGGACCGCTACCAACGAAGACACCCATTTGATCTGGTGATACAGATTGGGACGCCAATCTGCGTACTTCCCATGTCCCATTTCTCGTCAATGGCAACTGGCTAAGCCAAGAACCGGCATGTCGACCAATGGGCTTCTGTTTTTCAGTTTCGCTGCGCTGTTGTCGCAATCTGTCAACTTATTGCTTCTAGCCTGAGCTATGGAAACGATTTCTTTTTGACTCTTTCTCGAGTCTGTTCACCAACCCGCTCCTGTCAGGTTAAACTGGATTGTTTTTGCACGTAAGATGCACTCCACACCAAAATTCGCAATGATTGTTCTGAGCAAGTGTGTGTGCGTGTGTGTAAAAGCGTCTGTGCGTAAAGGCATCTGTGTATGTAAAGGCGTCTGTGTGTATAAACATTTCTGCGTCTGTGTGTAAAAGCGCCTGTGTGTAAAAGTGTCTTGGTTACATCTTCACATCTTGCATTTTCTCCATCTTTTCTTTCCTTCCCTCGCTCTCTTCCTACCACCCTGTCTCCTTCATACAGCCTCGCCCATTCAATTTTCATCTTCTCAGTACAAATGTTTCAATGCCTCTCTTCAGCTTTTATCTTCACATTTTGATATCTTGCGTCTTTCATCTTTCTGATAATCTGCTGCTACATTTCCCATCGCTATATCCCGCTATCATTGTCTTTTTCTTCTACTTACGCCACATACTTCTTACATACTTATTAGATCGTGTTTTTACTTACACAGGGGTAATTTGCTCGCTACGCTCTAGGGCCATCCGTCGTCTAGTTTCTCAAAACCTGGTGCTGGTGTGGCAGTCTTGGTCATTTGTTCTTGCTCTTTCTGGTGGGCGCGAGATGTCGCCGTGCGTGTTTGCTTGTTGTTTGAAGCTCTAGCAAGGTTATTTCAAATTTAAGAGGAAGCCATGGTACGACATGCGTTTTGGATTCAACAGGGATGTTGATACTGTTGCGACCTGATGGCTTGGTGCTAGCAGCGTTTCCGTTAGGCGGTTGTAGCAGTTGCCGCCAAGATGGACGATGAACGCTTGGCAACGTTGAAGGCAGGAATGCATTGCTGATCATTTCCGGCTGGGTGTCATAGGAGGCAGCCCGCAAAAGCCTTCAAAATTAGTAACATTCAGTGTGAAATCGTCAGGTATGCCTGTCACAGTTCTTGTTGGCCGGTGTTTGTGTAGCTATGTCAGCTATGTTGTCACGGCTCAAGAAACAAGGTCGAAAAAAGTATGATGGGGATCAATCCGGTCGATCTATAAATTAAGTGGTGGCAACAAAGGACATGTCTTTGCAAGCGCTCGTAAGCAGTTGTGCTTGAGCATTTTGATGGGACGCCACATTCCGCTTTTGAAAAGGGTTCACGTTTCACTTCACGTGCGGCGGCCTCATGCGTCCATGCCATGCGATCCACGGCCACAGTTGAATGCTCCAGGATAGCCCATGGCAGTCCATAATTGATCCATTGCCGCAGCTCTTGCACCAAGGGTACCATCGCATACAGCATCGAAGGTGCCCACCAAAAAAGGTTGCCAAAAAGGACCTACCGAGCGCAGCGGCAATGCCACAGCTTTGTTCAAATTCAATCGCACCTCCTGCTTCCTCGATCAGGTGGAAACAGGGAAGCCACCCGAAGCGGGACGTAGGAAACTCACAGCTCCAAGTCTACTTTGAACAGTTTGGACATAAGCACGTTCCCAGTCCATGTGCTTCTAGAGCCCAACACTCTTAGTCTTCGCACCACGGACACTGACTAAAGTCCGATCAGCTGGGGTTCATTGAGCTTCCCGGGGACCGTACGGCTGCGCGACCCTCTGGTACAGCTTCATGAAGCTTGCCCTTTGACCAATCTTCCATCTGGTTTTGTTGCTGCATCATTCACGTTAAGAGGAAATTCCAGCGCGGCCATTGCAAATTTCCATCTTCACAGCAACTCTGCTGCTTCAACCCAGAGTGCGACATGCCCACAGAAGTGTTGACCTGGGCTCAAGTTAATGACGCAGCACGCTGGCCATTGCAGGTCAGTGACTAGCACTGGTTGAAGATGGGCATTGCTTCAATACATGGCTCAAAGCTGCTGTCAAATGGGCAAAAACTTTGTTTGAAGTGGTAGGAAATCGGCAGGTCCACCCATGTGGTGCAGACGGCAGAGCTAAATGCTGGAAAACAAAATTTTCTGTGAGGAGCTGGCAAACATCTAATCAAAGCAGCCCTGGCCATTGCTTTGCGCAAACGTGCATCTTCCTGTTTCATATTTTTGGTTGATCTAATGCGGACATTGGCGCCAAGCACCTTGATTTCTTCATTGGCCCAGTCTGATCGTAGGCTCTGGAGATCAAGCTGGTTTTTGGCTGGTCCAGTGCATGCCTGCGCCTTGGAGCAATCAGCGCAGATTCCCCATCGGGCTCCACCGTTCCCAAGCAGCGGCACGTGCAAGTCCGTGCTCAAGCTGTTGGCCAATCCAGCTGCCGCCCATGTAACATTTACGCAACATCTGCTAGGTAGATTGAGGAGCATGTCCTTGTTGCTGCTGCATATACAGATTCACTGCATTGACGCCAGCAGCTGTGCAGGTGGATAGAGCTAAAGGACTAAGTGTACATCCCTGACGGACTACGCTGGAGTGAGCCTCTTCGGGGTGGACATGTCCATTATATTCAGTCAATGAATCTGCGGTTGTTCCAAACAATGGAAACTTACAGCGCGAGTTTGCGGGGCCAACCTATTTCCCTCAAGCAATCAACATAGGTGGCAACACTCATACGATCATAGCATTTTTATGGATAGACGGTCCTGTCGCCGTGTGATTGCTTGTTCAGCTCCACCGTGAGCAAGAATACTTGAAATCTCTGTTGGCACGCTAGCTGCAAACTGTTTCATTGCAGGGGTTTGGGTCCACACAGTTGCCCAGCTGCGCCACAAGAAGAAAAGCACCATAGTCGGTCTTGTGGCCTCTGCATTGATGATGCCTTGGGCAACTTGTTGCTCTTTTGCAAAGTTGGGTTGTGGCAGCATGGTGCCACCTTGACAAAACGGAATTAGCCAGTAAAACAGCTCCAGGCGGTGCGAAACAAAAGTTCTTTTGCATGCGGACTGCTTGCACCCTGTCTTCAGCAGTGACATTGCTGCGCCGCACACGGTGAGCTGTCTGCTTTCCGTGCTGCGAACTCACGAGGAACTTGTGGGATGTGCTACCATGTTTTTTTTCGCTGCGTCCAACAAGATTGACACTTAGCATGTTGGGCGCTGGTATGAGATCTGGTTTTACATCATGGCAAACTCGGGTGCTGGAGTTCATGTCGCTACCAGCCCAGAGGGTCGTGGCACTCCTCGACCATCACTTCTGACCTTTCTCGGCAAGACAGCATTTGGCTCGATGTGACGGTGCTTGCCGAAGAGGACCGCGTGAAGAAGGTGATGCAGGCCTACTTCAAAGGAGGCAGGTGGCTTCAGAGCCGGGCCTGCCAATTTCGCTGGCGCCCACCAGGCGATTACATGGCCACTTTTGCCATCCAAAAGGTTGAGAATGGAGGAAAGGAAGGAAGCCGAGAGAAGACATGAAAGGACTTCTGCAAAGGTCATGGTCGCGCAGGTGGCGCTCGGGCTGCCCATGCAATTCACAGGATCTGGTGAAGGTGAAGACAACTTGCCGAGCCCGTTGAGCAGGTCGTGTTCAACCAGCTGGAAGAGGAGGCCCTGGATCGGAGACACTTTGGCCAGGCAGTCACCTGCCGAGATTTGAACCTACTGAGAGAAGGGAAGCTGGCACGCGTCTTTGCAGACTCATTGACGGACCTCGACGAAGGAGGGCTGGTCCACGGCCACTTTAGAAATGAAATTTGAAGATGAACATGGCCGTCGGATCGACAAGGAGGAATATAATTTTGGAGCCGGTCCCCAACGTGGTCAAAAGGGGTGGAAAACTTTGGAAGGGGTAAAATAACCCAAGCAAGGGAGAAAAAGTAGAAGAGAAAAGTCACTGGGAACACCGCTCCTAACACATTTTCTTTGCGAGCCAAAAGTGCTGGACCTTTACGGCCCTTCATTACAGCCACGCTCTTGACCTTGCCGGTAGACTAGTCCAGACTTTTTTGCAAGTGTGGCATGAAAAACTTGCCGTTGTGTAGCATGTTGTTGTGCGCTCTGACTAGCCTGTATGGCTATCAGCGACAAGGGTCCAAACGCAGACCTGGACAAGTACATGTTGCTCCTGTGAAAGGGCTGAAGGACGAGGTTTTTAGCTTCTTGGCAGGTGAAACTTCGGTTAATTTTATTGTAAAGACATGGTGATAAGGAATTCAAAAGAGAAAAGGGTCAGCTACAGTGGAGAAGAAATTTCCCGCTCTGCCCTTCACAGCACAACAGATTGTTGAGAAGAGTATTCGTTCGGTAGGCCATGGTTGTATCTCGGTGGTTAGTTTTCTGAAGGGGTGGGCGAAGTTTTTGACGTTTTTTGCCTTTGCGGGAAAGGGTTGGCAAGAAGCGGTCCACCTCTACGAGGGCCTGGGAGTAGCGCGCAATTGACTTGGACCTTTTGAACTGATGGTGCGGCTAACGGATTAAATTCAATGCAGAAGATGGAGCAACCTTACTTTGTTGTTGCAAGTTGTATACAACAGTTCTCCAAGGGGGCGGATTTTCGTTGGCTTGACGCAAGGTTTTTTCAGTCCGGGCTTGGAGCGGATTCTTCGCTTGACAGTAGCTCTTCAGCCGTGCACTTACGTTTCCTATGCGGTGACCCCGTGGCAGATCACTTGATGGCTTAGGCCACAGGCCTGCCAGCCCAGTCCGTAGGACTTTGCAGATGATCTTGAGTCAAGTTTCGAAGCACGAAGCACAGCTAGGAAGGCTGTACAGTTTCGGCGTTGCATCTGCGGCACTGTGCCCTTGCCCGGTTTTTGCAAATTTGGTAATGTTCCAGGTGACTGTCGACCGCTTAGGCACCCGACAGTATTACCGCACCTTCACACCCTATGCAGGCCGAGGTGCACATCCAAAAAGGAGGTGACATAAAGGTGATCAGGCAGCTGGAAATCCGGGACTTATCGCCTGGTTGCTTACTTCTGATATGTATCCTGATGAGCTTGGGAAATGCCTTACGGGACTTCTTGGGGTGCTGAAATTTGGTGCGGCTACCGAGTCTGGCATTCCCGTTGGGGAATCATGAACTTCACACCCGCATACATGGAGATGTTCAGCTTCATCCTCATGGTTCCGCGTGGATGCCTTTGGTGAGGAGCCCAAGATGTCACAAGCTGGCATGAGTTACGCGCTTCCTGTCCGGGCTTGGAAGTTTGGAAGTTGAGGTGGGCCTGCAAGCAGAGGCGGCCGACGACGAGGCTGGATGGGGTCGACGGGCTGCTGGTTGCTTCACCCGAGCGCGGCTCTTTCAAATTGCCTTGGCAGCGAATCTATCCTTTGCGGCAACAAGGTGGCTCTTGATCGTTTCAAGTCAGGCGTGCTCGCCCAAGCTTTTGCCACGGGAACTGCCAATGCTTCTATGGCACCGATGCTTCACTCGCTTGACTGAGGATTGGTTCATTCAAAGAGGTGGCAATCAGGGATGATCTCTGCACACGGTATGGAGGAGCAAAGCTTGGCTCCAAATTCGTGCCCCGCTGGAAACAAGCTCTCCTAGTCGTGGTAAGTGGCGTAGCCTTCCGGTAGCGCGCCTCTAGGTCCAGCACTGCTTATAACCAAAGCGCAAATCCCTGGCAGTCGCGCCGATGGTTGGGATGAGCGTTTCATGTGCTCTGATCGTTGGGCTTTTAGACTCAAATCTGGGCCCGCCCCTGGCCTTGCCACTTGCAAGGAGGGTCTTCAACAGGCCTTTATAGCAAAAACGAGCGGTAGCGCTGTCTCTGCGTTTTCCACTGCAAGTTGAACGGAACGCTAGAGCGCTCTCCGAAAGACATGTCAGACCAATGGCAATGTGAAGATGTTGTTTCATAGCTTGTCGACAAGGGACAAGCAAGTTTACAAGACTTTCAGGTCCAGCACAGCTCAAAAAAAGGCAATTGAATTTGCAATGCCCGCTGGGTTGTCGAGTAGCACGCGTAGTGTCTCTCTCTCTCTCTCTCTCTGCCTGTTTCCTGCTTTCTCTGTTTCTCTTTGTCAGTTTCTCTCCGTCTGATTCTCTCCGTCTGTTTCTTTGCTCCTCTCTCTGTTCGTCTCTGTCTCTGTCTCTGTCCTTCCGTCCGTCGGTCGTTCAGTCTGTCTGCAACACTTTATAGGCACTTTTCCTCCGCTCTACATGCATGACACTTCTGCCAAATACTTGGCTCAAGCCTCAAGATCTGGCTCAAGATGCCTGATGTAAAAGAGGAACTTTGAGTCTTACTTAGGTTAGGCTTGGAGTGAAGCTGTTAGTATTTTGGTACTGTGGGAATTTCGCGTGGTAGCCGGAGTTCTCGATCTAGGGGGCATTCGCACTTTGACCTCAAGACCTTGAGATGACAACAGAAGGGAGCTTTGACTTTGCTGGTAAACTCAAGTTGCCACTTCCTGACAAGCATGGTGGAAACCCAAGCATGTGTGGAGATTGGAGCTGGAACTTTAAGACGTACATCAGCATGTTTGACAACACAGTGAAGGCTTGCTTCAACTTCAGCTTCTGTAGCTTCGGCACTTGTGCGGGCTGTAGTGTTAAGCCAATGCTTCCGATTTTGGGTCATGTCATGAGGCGAACACTGCCTGTCATGATCCTTACATGACTGAACAGTTGGTATCCTCGATGATGGATGTTGATACTTGGATCTTGTTTGATTCAGGAGCTGCAGCCAGTTGCCCTAGGGACTTTGCACCTGACTGGCCACTTCTTCCACTTTCGGGGAAGCCGCCACCACTCAAATCGATTTCTGGTCAACGCCTGAATGTTTAGAGTCGAAAACATGTTGAGTTTGAACTTGCTGGTATTTTCACGTTGGTTGCACTTCTATGTGTGCTATGTTCTGTACAGTGTTCTTTCTGTGTCACGACTTTTGTTGCAGGCTACAAGGTTGAACTTGGACGGGAAAGTTGTTCTATGACTTCACCTTTTGGGCAAAGAATGAAAGTAACTGGACATGGCTCACTTTGTTCATTTGTCCACTTGTGAAACCTTTCAACCCCGAAGCTTTGGCGGATGTTTGCGAACACTTGTTTTCTTACTATTCTCAGGGTGGTAAGGATAATTTTGTTGTTGCACCACTTCCGGGTTCATTCAAAGTTCCACTTATTTATCACCATGATAAGTGGGAACTTGAAGGGAACACTTTGGTGAGGTACCACAAACGACCTCGAAGAACTTTATTTTCCCCACATGGTACACGAGATCGACCTGTTGAATTGGATGAACTTGCCAATATGAGGGAGACTTTTCTTGAGTATGAACATGGCACCAAGGAACACATTGTTGATAAGTGGCGTACTTCTGAAGATCCATGTTGAAGAACGGACAAGTACTTCAAATGAAAGACTGTTTTCAAGCTTTCTTCCAAGCCCACCGGTTCAAGGCTTGAAGGAAAACAATCAACACTTCCGGTGGTTGAGCCTAAGAAGAAAGATACCTTCATCTCCAGACAGACCATCACTTTCCCAGCGCCTGTAGTCAAGACTTTGCAGCCGCAGCACTTTGCAACTGAAGATGTTCAGAGGAACTTCGGAGCTTCCGACGCATGTGGGTGGAGTTTGATGGTGACAAGGATGATGAAAAATCAGCACTTGGAGCTCAAAAGAAAGCAGTTGTTCAACAACTTCAACTTATGGATCCAACCACTGGCCAGCCTTATGTTCATGACATGTGGATCGAACTTCCTACTTTTTGGATTCGAATGCACTATGTTCAAAGGGATAGGCAATTTAGTCCAAAAGACCAAGAACTTGCGGGGCTGGGTGATGACCGTTTTACCATGATTGTGGGTTCAGAAACCCAAGAAGTTTTGGTCGACACCAGCGACACTTGGAGATTTTCTGGTGACTTTCTACTTCGTCCATTTGTTGGGGCAACTTTCTTTTCAAAAGATTTGGAAGTTCAGGAAATTCAACTTGAAGGCCAGTTTGACTTTGCTGCTCGGAAGTTGAAAGGACTTCCAGTACCTACGGGTCCCACCGAAAATGAAATACTTGAGCACAATTTGACTCACTTACCATTTCGTTCATGGTGTCCAGTTTGTGTCCAGTCGAAATTAAAAACAAAGCCACAGCAAACCAACTTCCACCAGACAGCCACTTATCCAAATGGACTTTTCATGAAGGACAAAGATAGTAGTGAAGTTACTTTGATGAATGCGCTGGATGTTTTGTCTGGACTTGGACTTCCTCTGTAGTTATCCCAGCGAAAGGCAGATCAGCTTATTCACCTTCTGAACTTCGACGTTTCGTTCTGGAGACTGGCCGGACTTTTGGAATACTTCAGTGTGATCCTGAACCGTCACTCGTGGCTTTGGCTGAAGCTGCCACAAGTGACGTTGGTGGACTTTCTATGAGAAAATCCCCCTGTAGGATGGAAACAGGCCCAAGGTGCTGTAGGAAATTTGCAGGCCACTTTGTATGCTCAAGTACGAACTTTGAAGCTTAACTTGGAGCAAAGATACCAGATCACTTTGTCTGTGACTTCACCTTTGTACCCATGGGTCGTGAGACATGCACAATGGCTCATGAATAGATACTTGCAGACATCCGACGGCTTTACTCCCTACGAAAAACCTTGGGGAAAGAAGTGCTTCGGTTCACTTTGCAACTTTGGTGAAACGGTTCAGTTCAGAAAACTCGGAATGCCCAAAGCAGAGCCTTCTTTTACTTTTGGCATTTGGCTGGGACGATGTGCTGAATCAGATGTGCACTTTGTTGCTGATGCTTTAGGTGTTTTCAAGACAAGGTCTGTTAGGAGACTTGTGCCCTCAAAACAAATGAGTCAGTCACTTCTACTTTCAGTTCAAGCTACCCGATGGGATCCTACTGGGTCCAAGCGTGTTGAGACTGACCACTTCATACTACCGGCGGACCCTGCGCTTCCTTCCCAGGGGGCGCCTTCAACCACTGAGGCAGAATCAACTTTGACTCAGGACCAAACGACTCCTACTAAGGATCAACGCACCCAGGAAACTTTGGAGACCACTTAGGAATCGACTTCAAGACATTCTGGTGTTCAGGAGACAACTCGACACTACCGAGGATGACTTGCCGCTTCCACATAGGCAGCGTTTGAATGAGGAAGTTGAACTTGAGTCGAAACGTACTTTGGAACCAGAAGATGTGAGTTCTTCCAAAGTTCAAAGAATTTCAGCAATTGTCACACCAGACTTTGCTGATGTCAAAGGACCGGTTTACGATGCTAAATCCTTTACTGTATCACAGAGCCCACTTGAAGTTCCTGTTGCAGTTAATGCGGATGAGAATGAACTTATTTTGATGAAAACTTTTGAAAATCCTCAACTCTGGTATGACACCGAATTTCTGAGGCAACTTGAAATTGAAGTCTATGGAAGAGTCGTCGAAGTTTTTGAAGAGGTTCAAACTTCGTCGCTTACCGATGCTCAACTTGACACAGTCATTTCTACACGTTGGGTTATGGTAAGGACTCATGATGGTACTGTTGGGTGTAGACGTGTAGTCAGTGGTTACGATCAGGTCAAAGAAACCGATGATACTTTTGCCAGTACTCCTTCCTTGAAGACTTTGAAACTTCTGTTGACTTTGTCCGTAGCTTTTGGGTGGAGAATATCCACTTTTGACATTTCCACTGCCTTCTTGCATGCACTGATCACTACAGAAGGCATTTTTGTCATTCCACCACTTGAGTTTGCACCTTGGCTTTGGCAGGACCACTTTGCATCAGTCATGAAGACCAACAACTTCAAACGAATGAAGTGTGATCCAAACTTAACTGTTCTCAATTCATTTTCTTGTGTTCTTTGCTATGTCGATGATTTGATGGTCTTTGGGAGTGATTCTGATGTTTTTCAGCTTGCCCAAGTTTTTCAGCTTGCCCAAGATTTGGGAATGGACTTGTTGGTGAAAACCACTGGTGAGCTTTCTGAAGGTAAGGCAGTCACTTTCCTTGGTAGGCAGATCAAACGAAACGCAGACAGCATTGAACTTTTCATGCGTACTTCATATGTGGACTTGATGTTGGACGAGTTGAACATGCGCAGTTGCAAACCAACTTGGACTCCTGGAGGGACTTCAAAGCCACAGGAAACACAAGGTCTACAGGAGACTGGTAGGTCAACTTTTGTGGATGTGCAATGTACGTAATGACATCATGTTCTCTGTGAAAGAATTGTCAAGAGGACTTTCAGCACCTACTGAAGATCACTTGTCAAGGTTGAAGCATTTACTCAGGTACTTACACGGAACAAAACACGTCGCGCAAACACTTCGACCAACTTTGAAACTTCATCCTCCTCATCATCATTCACTTGACATCAGCATGTACGTCGACAGTGATTGGACTGGTTGCACGCACACACGCACACACACACACGACGTTCTATTTCTGGCGTTGCTGTGTTTGTACTTGGTGCAAACGTACTTTCGCACTCATGCACGCAAGCGACTGTTGCGTTTAGTTCTGGCGAGGCGGAACTTTATGCCATCGGGTCGGGGACTTCCGATGCCTTATTTTTGAGAGCACTTGTGTTGGAGACTTGTTTGTTTTCAAAAGTGAATTTGACCGCCCACACGGACTCAGCTGCCGAAAAATCCATGGCAGGACGATTTGGTACTACCAGAAAACAAAGCATGTTTCACTTAGGTTTCTCTACATGCAAGAGCTTGTTACCTCTGGATTGGTGAGGCTTAGGAAATGTACTTACCAAAGACGTAGGTAAGGGTGTACTTTCCAGACACCTCTCTACCTTAGGACTGATACCAGCTTAGTTTGCAGTAGCGTACTTTGCATTTTTTTTGGTACAGGTTTTGTCCAAGTCTATGAAAACCGGAACTTTAAGAGTGAAAAACTTTCATTTTGGCCGGCTCTCAACTTTTCCAAACTTTTGGTCACTTTTGCCACATGTGCACGCCTGAAATAGGTAACTTCGAAGCGATTTGCTTGCTTAAACTCATGACTTTTTCGCTGCGTTGAGATGGCATTATGACCTGGTTGCTGCATTCTCGATTTCTACGGGCCGGCACCATCTTTGTGGAAATCTGATAAAACACTGCATT
>Ga0126342_10017314_pt1 | contig 12470 bp, 5 predicted proteins | sample Cyp1metagenome_FD_92528 | JGI IMG/M metagenome (GOLD analysis project Ga0126342, IMG submission 92528) | Coral microbial communities from Lord Howe Island, Old Settlement Bay, Australia - Cyphastrea 1 metagenome | ecosystem: Host-associated > Invertebrates > Cnidaria > Coral ...
CGAGCCTACTTTTCGACCCTCCGGAGCCACAAATCATTGGAAAAACACAGTGTTTCGCGACTTTCCTACCTTTTCGCGCACCTGGATCTTCTTTCTTCTGAAACTTTCTCTTTTTTGATCTTCTTTCTTCTTCTCTTCTCTTCTCTGACTCTTCCCATCTCTGCTTTTCATCTGTCCATATTGTCAGAAGTTTGACTTCTAAACTTCCTTCGATAAATTATCCACTTACTATGTCGTTACGCAACTCAATGGCCCATCTAAGTATGATTGGGTTTTCCACACTCCGTTTTAGCGGCCAAGTGGAAGTTTCTGCTGACTCACCAGGCAAGTTTGAACTAGGTTCTCTTGGGCATAGCCATAGAACCAGTCATTATGGCACGGCAATAGGTAGTAAAATCACCTGATTGAACATGGCTTTGAACATCACCCTGGCCCAATAGGGGATTTTGGCGATGTATTGAAGTTCATCAGACATTCAATCAAAAACGACTTCTTCTTATTGTGCTGTAAAATATAATATGTCAAACCAACGAAAACATGAAATTGGTATATCATAGAATAACTATGTCAACAACAAAAACACGTCAAACAACAAACCTTCTGGGCAAAGACAAAAACAACATATGTTGCATTTCACAACCACACTAGAAACGTCATCTATAGTTGAGGGATTACAAACAAACAAACACAACTGGCTTCCTGTAGAGGTAAGATCGTGGAGGTTCCCCTACTTGGTGGCCCCTCCAGGAATCGTCAATGGATTACCCTCTGGTAATTTGTTACAGTTTGCGAACTGGAAAATGGCCATAAAAAAGTGGATTTACCCATTGATAGCATGGTGATGTTCCATAGTTTTTTGTATGTTTACCAGAGGGTGTAACTTTATTTATATATATATATAGCTGGGGTGAACTAACCCACTTACGATATCTGGGACGCGCCACCAAGTATTCTCCATAAATGGTCATTGCCATTCTCATAATATCCCGATAATCAACATTATTCTCAGGTCCATTCTTGATGGTTTTTCATGTTGTTTTTTGTTCATGTTGTTTTTGTTCATGACACCAAGATTCTTTTTCCAGGAAACTTAGTTTTTTTTCCAATATCAGCCCTTGTTTGTTTAATGGTTTTTGCTGTTTGCAACGCTCTTTTTTTGGGCCGTCTGTTGGGGTTGCGCCGCTGCGCCTCTGGATGGCACGCATCGAAGATCTCGCAATAGTCCGCGAGGCACACGCCGCCCGGTGGGGTCTGCGACGTGAGATTCGGAGCCAGGCGTTTGCGTTTGAAGAAAATAAAGGATTACCAGTCAGCAATAATGGGAAAAAGCGTGAAAAAAAATGTTTTGTCACTAAGATCATTTCACTAATCTGAGTAATCTGAAATATGGCTATTTTGTGATACCGCCCCTTACTAACCATCATTCCAGTGATATAGTTTATCTAGACAACTTCTACACAATTATTGGGATTTGCCCCCTCTGGTAATCACGCATGGCAATGGAAAATCCACCGTTGACATCCATTGACAATTTGATTATAGTCACTTACTGTCGATTAAAAGCCCCATTTACAAAGGATTTGGGTAACCAGCAAAAAAAAAACGCAGGAATCCTGGAGATTTAAGCAGCTGAGGACTTCGCCAGCGCACATAGGGATTTTGTCAGCAAAAAAGAGGAACTTAAACAAACAAAATCAATGAAGCATGGTCATACCATGTCATACCTATCAGTAACCCCCCACTGCACCAAAAAAAAAGTGTAAGTTTCTGCCAACGTGGTCCCTTTCACCAAGTTTTTTTCCTCATTTCCTTGCGCGCTTTTTCTGCACATTAGCTCTTCAGCCGTGGTCACATCACAAGACGTCGAAGGATTTCAGGCATTACATGGTTTATCGAGTTGATTTGCTTCCGGCGAAACAAAACATGATACAATTAGCTCCCAGCTTCCCTGAAAATTCATGGCTAACCGGCTAACCTTCAAAAAATGAATCATATCCATCCAATTCATATCATTTTTTTTCTCATAGAAGATATATCCAACGCCATATTATTGAGCTTTGCCCATAAGAAGTGCCTTAAGATCATGGGCCAACAGCGGCGCGGTCAGATCCCCTCTTCCAGGCTTCCCAGGTTTTGAGTCACCTGCCCAGGGTATTTTTTTGTTGCTGAAATCACCATGTGGATCTCTGAAAATGGGGCATATATGGGCATATCCGCAAGAAATACCCATCTGGTAAACATACAAAAAAACTATGGAAAATTACCATGCTATCAATGGGAAAATCCACTATAACTGGCCAAATCCACTATTTCTATGGCCATTTTCAATAGCTATTTTGACATAACCAGAGGGTACGATTTCAATGGGGAACATGATTATAAACCATTCAATGTTGGTAGCCTATTTTCAGACAAACACATCTGGACTCGGGAATTGCTAAAACGCCTACGAGATCACCGCTCGGTCATTGGACTATAGACCCCAGTTTTCAAAACCAATCTTTCAGGATTTTAATGGATTTTACAAGCTACGAGTAGTTCCTGGAACACCAAAGTCTCTGGGTAGTTCTGGTGGCTTCAGTGGTGGTGACATGTGCGAACCTATGTTCAGCTCTCCGACCTCTCGCGAGAGTGACGGTGGCACTGGAACATTCGCAGCGTAGAGGACATCGCCAATTCGGATTCCAGCGCGGCAGCATTAGACCAGTATGGCCTTTTTTTGTCACACCTGATTTTTAATTCAAACATTGAATGGTTTACAAATGTGTATAATCATTGAATGGTTCATAATCATTGAATTGTATTTTTTTGTCAATCCCATTGGACCCGGGTTCCAAGTTAGGTATTTGTTTTGGGTTTAGGGTTGACGAGCACGCTATTTTTGGTCATCCACTGGACACATCCATCCGCAACGTCCAGGAGTACCCCCAAGGGTGACCTAACAAAGCGAACTGGAAAAACACCCTTTTATAGGTAGGTAAATCAACTTAATAGATTGCCATCGTCCATAGCTATGTTAGTTTACCAGAGGGTTTTGGAGTTCAGCAATTAGAAGTCCTCCGGGTCAAACTACGTATCATTACCGTCATTACCCAAGAAATTCAGTAATCCATAAGAAAAGACATGGCCGCCCCAGAATCCAACGCATGTTCAGCAGCAATGTTCTACGGCGACATCGTCAAATGGCGATGAAATTAAACGATGTGACTGGGGTCTTTCCACCTCATACCCCAAAGTTGCCGCTTGAAATAGTCTTTCCACAAAACAAATGAAAGTTAATGGGATGTTTGGTTCTGTCATAGTTAGGGATAAACATCCAACAGATTTGAACCCAACTCCAATCCAAGCAATGTGTCCAAGGCGATTGCCGACCCTTTCCCCAGTCGCACACTGCACGATTTTGGCAGCTTCGCTGAAACTCAGAAGTTTGTGTGGTCCTGGGCGCCCGGTAGAAACAGAAACACAGTCCACATGTGGAGGATCATCCCATTTAGTGGTGATTTTTGTGGGGTTTGACGTCACCTATCAATGGAATAACGCCAGGGGACTTACTGACTAGGACCATTTCATCAGTGGGATGACCCAAGTCTGATCGACAAAATGATCAACCGTTTAGGGTGAAATGACAGATTTTGGAGACAACCAAAGAAAGGTTGGCACCAACACCTCAGCCCGAGTTTGTTGAGGTTTAGCATTTCTTAATTTCTTCAATTTCCATATGAAGATATCCAAAGTTTGGTTTGGTTCCTTCAATCTTCAATGACAATTATTCAACGCAACCGCCAATGTTTGACAGCCAAATCCAATTTTGGTTGGTTAAGGGATGGTTAACTGCCAACGTTTGTTGTTTATATCATCATGTCTGATGATTTTTCACCGCATTTTGTTTTGTGAAATCATCAATTGTTGTTGGTCACATCCCATGGAAACACTCTGGTGATTTAACATTTTGCTATGGAAACATAGGTCATGGAGAATGTTTATGTTACGAATGATTTACCGTTCTTATAAATACTGATGTTCCATGGCTGGTAAATTACCACCTAGACTCTAGAATATACAAAGATCACCATACGGCAAGTATGGGGTAAAAAACATGTTTTTTCCGGTACTTGGAACTCTAGGCAAATGTTATTTGTAATTATATTATATTTAGAGATGATTGAACACATATCCATGAAAAATCGTGATTTTCCATGGCTAACTGGTTCAATGACCAATTTTTTTAAAGCTTTTTCCAGGGTTATTTTTGCGCTATTCTGTGGCTAGTGTTTTCAATGAATTTTCCATGGTTATATTCTCCTTGTTTTGCTGGTGTTCCTCGCCTCGCCGTTTCGCCCGAAAAAAAAAAAAAAAACAACGCCTGCGCCATTGGCTCGTCGTCGGAGGCATATTCGTCCTCGTCCGGATCCACGCCCATGACACCGAAGGTGTCCTCAAATGACAGCGGGGTTCACCGGGACCGATTGCCGGATTACTGAAAAGGTTATGGTTGGTTATGGTTATATGGCCATACTTAAAGAATCTATGGCCATATCTTGGTTATGATTCTTTAAGTATGGCCATATGTTCCATGTACAGTATGTTTTTTATTCACCTACAAAACTGGGCCATTTGTTGAGTAAATGTTGGTAAATATGCCATACATGGAGCATATGGGTTATCTGGTTGGTGGTTTCAACCCCTCTGAAAAATAGTCAGTTGGGATGATGACATTGCCAAGATATGGAACAGGAAAAAATGTTCCAAACCACCAACAACCAGTTTGGTTATGATTGGTTATGGTTGATTATGGTTGGCAATGTGGTTATGCATCACTAGGATATAGTTTATGGGGGGAAACATATTTATATATAAATCATGATCTATCTATACATAATTGGGTTGGTCATGCATCACCGAGGTTAACTAACACTTGCTAACTAATTATGATATATCTATCATAACTAATGGCGACATTACTTATGATATGTCCCACTAGTTTTCAGTTGGTTTGTGCGAGATATATCATGATATATTTAAAATTACTGTTTGAAACTACACAAACTTATTGCAAAGTCCACCTTGTAATTGTTCAACGCACCATAAATTGGATAACAGTTCTTAAACAATTGCCGAAGAACTCAAAATTAAATCTTTGTGAAAATTGATGGTTCAAAACGAATTCCGCAACAATATCAAGCATTTTTTGATAGCCCTAAATTAGATAGCCCTAAACAATGGTAATTCAAAATTAGATATGGTCAAAGTCGAATCACGTGGCTATGCGTCAAACTTCGATGTCAACCCCGGATCAATAAACCATGGTTTGAACCATGGTTGATTAGGGAGGTACTCCTCCAGTAGTGATTTCATCTAATACTTACCCTGAGGTAATTTAACATAGACCCGTCATGCCTTGAACACTGATGAACACTGACCCATAGCCATGTGGCGTTTTTCACCAATGGTATATTAATCACGTGGGAATATCACCAAGAAATTTGATAACATAGATTTATGGTATATTTAATATATTTGTTGGTTGTAGTTATCCCAATATAATTTAACATTATTTATGGTATAGTTATATTTATATCAAATATATCTATATATATATAATTATATATATATATAATTATATATATACAAATATATATAAAATAATATATATATATATATAGATATATATATATATATAATTATATATATATAATTATATATATAATTATATATATATATTTGTTGGTTATAGTTATCCCAATATAATCATGTTTTTAATCCATATACTTCCATAACTATATCCAACAAATTTGTTTTTTTTGGGATTATGATGATCTATTGGGGAAAGCATCAATGGGAACCTGGAGGCCCTTGGTGAATTTTGCAGCCAAGAAATTCATAGCTAACCCCGATGAAAATGAAGGGATGACCATCCTCTTTTATTGGAAACAGATGTATTGTTGATTGAGATGGATGGCCCGGATTTCTACCAAGCACAGAAATCTGAGCCTCTTTCTAACGGGGAAACATCATGCCACCAACCATTTTAGCGGGACAAAGTACGGACATGTTGGGGCCCAGTGCAACCATGAAAACTGTGAGTCTAACGGGAATGTGTGTGTATATATATATAGTAACGTACAATCGAGGTAAATCATGATATCTCACTGACCTAATTCAAACGGATTAGTCGACTATATTGGGATAATTCCCCTCACGCAGTGAGGTCGTTGTAAGTCATTCACGGGAACCATTCCTGCAACGCTGAACATAAATACTTCAGCCACTTAAAACTTTCTGGCTGGTGGTATACCTACCCCTCTGAAACATATTAATCAGTTGGGATTATGATTACCAATGTATGGAAAAAAAATGTTCCAAACCACCAACCAGCTTTGGATTGAAGAACGGCAAAGTAGGTGGGAAGATCAATGGAATTGGTTTGAAGATCTTCCATCGACAAAGGGGGTTCTGCAAGGTTTTCCATTGAATCTATTCATTTTGAGGTCCTGAAGGGCTTAGACTTGGAGTTAGTTTGATCAGATCCTCCAAGTACCGTCTTGTTGAGCTTGCAGTATTCAAAATCCTCTGTGGGAAAGCCAATAATGAACCTACCATCAGGGGATAGTTTATAGCACCCATTCATTGTTGGCTGGCACCCGCGTCGATTCCATCGTATCGGCATTCTCCAGCCCCATGGTTGAGAATGGGATTCCCCTAGTGGTTCATAGTCCGAATATGAATGGTGAATGGTTAGTATCCCCGAACTAATCACTAATCAATCATCATGTATGAGGCATATCCACTTATATATCTCAATATTTAGATATATTATGAATTATTATGATATAATTAGACAATACAAATCATGGTAACATGACTATAACCATCAGCAACAGGGCCTTTGCACCGTGCTCAAATTTCCCAGCCAAGGAGCGTATCTGTGATCACCTTGCCTACAGCATCAGCAGGCGGTTTCAGCATGTTCTCTTTCACCGTTGGTTTTCTTGGGGAAAATCAGCTACAGAAAGTCCTTTGCCAGTTATAAACGCTTCTATAAATCGGTTGATCATTCCGATGGGGTGATTTACTGACATCCATAACTGGTATTTCGGGCCATACTTACAACTGGTACTGGGACATACGTCGTTTTGCTAGATAGGATGGATTCCTCTATGCCAAAGGTACAGGATGGGGCCCATAATTAACTAGCTAAGTTGGTTTATAACTACAATAACAATAGTGTATGATACTTATAACTTATAACTATATTTAGGTGGGGTTATAAACCAACTTATAAGTGGGGGGCCCCATCCTGTACTAAAGTTGGGACTGTTGGTTTTGTTTGAACTATGCCGGGGTCCAGTAGTAACGGTGAACAGGGCAATTCGATATCTTGATCAGAAACTCCCAGGTCATCAAAACTTGGTTCGAGGCCATAATGCCATAATGACAGTCTGTAGATGATCCACTTTGAGGATTCAGTCCTTTGGCTCATAGAAATCACTCAAAATTATATTGGCACCAAAAGAACAAACATGAACACTTTTGTACACTTTTAGACACTTTTAGCCCATGTCGGAAAATACATTAGCCCATGATAGAGTGAGAGTGACAAAAAACATACCAACATGTTCAGTATCAGCATGAAAACAATTTTGCAAATCCATCAGCACAAAAAACGCCCTCCGGTGATCAAACGTTGATCAAACGTTGCAATTGAAAATCTGTTTAAAGCCTCCATTTATGAGGGATTGTTCATTGCAACATTTGATTATGAGTAGTTGAACCAAGCCAACATCGGCATGCTTTATGGGTGTCTCACATGTGGTAAAGCGACTGGGACACAAAGTGGATTGAAAATTGAAATGCTGCATGTTTTTCGAATTGGAAGCCACATCTCATCTGGAAACTGGCATAGATACAATTAGTATATATATATAATTAAACAGCGTTTACATAAGTACAAATTGTATAAGTGCATGAATTTTTATTTGTACTTATCTAATTCCTATATTGAAATCTTTGGGAAATTAGTACATGTACATTTCTATAGATAATGTCTACGTCCATGTTGATTTCTCAAAAAATAAACTGTCAGAATCTGAATGAAATATGGACGAATCCAACTTAACGGAAACTTGTCTCCAAAAGAACGGTCTGTTTGGCTTGTGCATTGCAACACAAACGCCAAGCTTGATATATTCATTCCAAAATGAGTCATGGCGTCATGTAGAAATGCTTTTTAGTTGTCGTCTTCCTGGGGCGTTATCACTCGCTAACAATCCCATTTGTCTTCTTTCATTACATCCCATGTCTTTCTGTCACATCCACACTTTTTGCAAACAAATTCAACTTTCTTGCATGCGTTCCAAATGACCACATGGGCGTCCTAATACTTTTGATGCATGCAAATAAACAATCATGAGATATACATATATATATATATGTGTGTGAGGTTCCTAAAATAGGGGTACCCCCAAATCATTCATTTATAGATGGATTTTCCTATATGTATATGTCCCATGATATAAATCCTCTCCGAGCGTCTCTTTTTCACCGTAGACACTTTTGCCATTCACGTCGACCTCTTCTTCAATATTGTAGACCCACATGGCAATCCTTGGGGTCAGCTGGTCTCTCGCAACCTGACGTGTTCACCTGTCAATTTTCACTAGGAAGTATGCCCGCGTTGTTCCGCGGTGCATCACCAGGAAATTAAAGATGGGCCCCAACAAAAACATCTAGCTGGTGAAGTTCAAATATCCCCATTTACTACTGACAAAACTAATGCCCTCACCAAATAAGCAAACGTGCCACAAATAATAAATATGAAGGTCAATTCCCAATTTTGTGGTTTTGCGTTTTTCTGAGTTGCATCTCTTTCAATTGTGGCAATTGAAAGGCGATAGGAAACCAGAATACCCAACATGGAACCCCCTTATTTGATGTGTACCCACCCCTACCTAGGAAGTTCGTTTAAACATATGTACATATCATATCTATATATCTTTATTTATATATATATATATATATATGCGTGTATGAAATGCAGTACCCAACACAAATGACATTTCAAGACTACACAATGCATTGTTTTTGTTTTTGCTTCTTTAATGGAACAAACATCGCTATAAAGTGCCTGGACGCCAGTTTGAAGAATTAAGGTTTTGAATTTACAAGGGCTAGGGGAAGCTTCTCACCCTAATACTAAACTTACTAAACACCCCCAAAGAATCAAGACTAATTAATCCAGGTGTTTATTTGGCGCACGGGGTAGCCATCCAGTTTCCTCAGATATCAAATCGATGGCCATTTCAGGACCTTCTATTGTAATGTATTGTACCCTTTTTCAGGCGATATGTTCTCTGAAATTTAATCCTGAAAAGCAGACAAAATAGGCAAGGTCTAATTTAAGTGAAACATCTATATTGATTATATATCCTTCTTCTAGTGGATTTTCATCTGGTATTCCATGACATACAACGTGATTAATGGTAACGGCATGGTAGGACTTTCCAATTTTTGTCGCTTCCTGAAAAGACCATCAAAAAGGGCCGGGCAACGAGGATAGAATCAAGGCCATCCACTGCTCCATGGTCAATTTCTGCCGCGGCTGAAGGGACCCCGGAAGAATGCACAAAAAAAACATAAAAAATCCATATCATCCACCATTCTTAGCAAATTATGTTGTTGTTGTTTTTTTTTGGCGGGGGGTGGTACAATTGTATTACCCAACCAGTGTAGATGTGTGTTTTTTGTTGTGCTAGGCATTGTATGGGCTAGTTCCTGGCAACATATGTTTTCGAACGAAGCGGCGAAACCTTAGATGCTCAGTACCTCCCAACAGAACACAAGTTCAGTTGGATATGATTGTCCTTCATTTCTAAGTTGCCAACCAATCAGCAATCTCCAATCCTTCAGAAACCATTTACAAAGGGGTTTTCTGAAGGGACCAAAGAGCATACATTATATACTATATTCGCAGTAGCGCATTAACCATCATGAAAAAAACAACAGATCATCTTCTGCAAAATCCAGGTTTAGTTGATAACCATGGCTAAAAAAACTCATGTTTGTGTGTGAACATCACTAATTTCTTGGTAAATATCCCAACAAAATAGTCGGTTAAAATCCCAAGTTCTGCCAATGAAAATCACCAAATGACCCGGTCCCGGTCGATATGGCTTTGTCTCAAAAAACAGTCTGCGCCCCAAAAATGCGAGGTGCCTCTACTTTTGTTTCCTTTAACAATTTGAACCAACAAAACAATACACTTAAAAATGCTGGCTCATCCCAACATCAGTAAGTCGGCTATAACTCCAGTTCTAAGTGGATTAACCCATATTAACCCTACAAAAATCCCATTGAAATAACTGGGGTTACAACCGAATTACTCACTAAAACGGCACCTGGGCGGAGGGGCCAGCGAAGAGGTCGAACTGACTGAAAATGCCACACAAGTTGCCACACAAGATGGAGCCTTGGATCATCATTACCCGGCCTGGTCAACTGTCACATAGCGAACTGGAAAATCACCATGCTATTCATGGGTTTTTATCCACGATTTCTATGGCCGTTTTCAATAGCTTTTTGTTAGTTTTTACCAGAGGGTATCCAAGATATTGATAATGATACTTGGTATGGATATTGATATTGATATATGGATAATAATGATATTGTTAAGTATCCAAGATATTGATAATAATATTGATAACATTGATAAACAAATAATGATTGGATAACATTATAATTGCCTTAAATATCGGATGAGACGAAGATCCAGACATCAGCAGGGATGGCTTCGAAAAAAGCCACGGAAGGGGACTTCAACATGGATACGGGTGTATATATATAATATCAATATCATTATCATAATCAATGAATGTTATCATTGATTGTTAGTATTCGATAATATATATATATATATATATATATATATATTTAGATGATGATGATAACATTCATTGATAATGGTCATGAATGAATACTAACATTATCGATTGATATTACTTTATTATTGTTAATTATATTTAATTATTATATAGTATCAATCATGTGTTTATATTATTATTAAAAATATTATGATATAAAATCAATATCATTGTTATTATTCAAGAATCTTCAAAGGGACTCGAACAATATCCCTTAGATATATTGCGACGAAGATCCAAACATCAGCAAGAATGGACAGAAAACATCAGCTGGGATGGGTTGGAAAGAAACACGGAAGGGGACTTCAATATCGATAGGATATATTATTATTATCATTATTACTATCATCATGATTGTTATCATTATTATCAGTGTTATATAATATATATATATATATATAAATATATATATATAATGGGAATACAATAAGAATATCATGGGATATAATGAGTATAAACCCAGAACACGGGAATATCATCCTTTGTATCATGGAACACAGGAATTGTTTCACACAACGAAAATGCTGGGATTCCAAGCATCTATCCTAATATGCTTCGGTTGACAAACGTTGCTCCACTAAAACTATACAGATGTTAACAACTTAATTCTAAAGTGTGCTTACTAAATTTGCTTAATGATCCACAGTTTGGTGATTGGTGATGATCCTACTTAATACTTAAATGTTTTTTGTTGGTTCTTGCACTAAATGTGCTTACTCTAATTACTCTAAAGCAAAAAAACGTGTTACTCCACTTAACGTGGGTGAGCAAGCTCCACTAAAACTATACAGATGTGGAACCTCCAGAAAGCATAGCTTAATTCTTGGCAGCCAAGGCAGATGTGGTGAGATTTGGCATCACAGTCAGATTGCTTCGTACTCGTTGCTGAAATCCATAGATTCCTGTTGCTTGCAACATCCGTCATAGACCATGAAACCACCATGACTATAATCATGTGATTGGGAAACTCAATTCATAGCTCCAATTGCCTCCCACATTTTTTTCCGGGAAACTCTGGATAGCCAGCCTGCTTCTTAGCTTCCTACCAACCACATCATAGAGACAACCATGTAGCATCAATCTATTACCATGCATGATAACTATGTTCATCATGTGTTAAACATTGTTAAACCATAAATCCATACCATGTTTTGATGGATATTAGATACATCAATCATAAGAAACATTAACCATTAATCATGATTATATAATATTATATATAGATACAACAATATCATAGTTTTGATGGATATTTGATACATAAAACGGTACCCTCTGGTACTTTAACTTGGCGATTGAAAATCACCATGTTTAATAGGTGAATAATTTTAAATAATCTATCTGGTTGGTGGTTGCCAGCGGGCGCACCAGGCGCCTGGTAATTTCGTGTGTTTTCTGTGTTAAATGGTTATGTTAACGTTCATTGGACTTGCACACTTGCGTGATGCTACGCTACTGCACGTTCTCTTCAATTTACACAACTACGTGATGCTACGCTACTGCACCTTCTCTTCAATTTACACAACTACGTGATGCTACGTTGGCTGGGGTGAG
>Ga0126342_10017315_pt1 | contig 12469 bp, 8 predicted proteins | sample Cyp1metagenome_FD_92528 | JGI IMG/M metagenome (GOLD analysis project Ga0126342, IMG submission 92528) | Coral microbial communities from Lord Howe Island, Old Settlement Bay, Australia - Cyphastrea 1 metagenome | ecosystem: Host-associated > Invertebrates > Cnidaria > Coral ...
AAGCACCTTTCGGTCCATCAGTGGATTCGCTCTGCCATCCCTGATTCACAACAGCCAATCTCTCCTATAGGTTTCCTATTTTTGAAACTTCCGCCACCGCCTTGTGCGGTACTACTGGTAATTTATATTAAAAGTGGTGATTTCCATAGCTGTGTTTGCATTCCAGGTCATCCACCGCTTCCAGTTTCGTCCAGGTACAGCAGTGTGCCAGCGAAGTGCTTGTCCCAGGCACCTCCAAGAAACCGGTGGACTCCAGGAAGGACCTGACCCAGATCTCCCAGGGCCACAGGATTTCACCAAGGACTTACCTGGTGGACCCAGATCTCCCGAAGCCAAGCCACACTGCGGAGCCTCCGTTGGCACCGAAGCGTCCTGATGGCGCCATGGTCTGACACATGGCAGGCACTCGGATTCATTTGATTCCAACATTTCTTTGAAGGAAAATCTACAGGAAAATCCGATATTTGGGGCTAGAAACCCCTACCTTCCTGCAGATGTTCCCTTAAATCAATTGATTTGGGAAAACATATTCAGGAAATCACGGTTTTGTTTTGGCTGCCCAAGCTATCTTTTTTTTGCGTTGCTTGGGGGCCGGGAGTTATTTCTTAAATGGCCAAGTCTGGGATGCGCATCCCTATGGTAATTAGTTGGTTTATAGCCATATAACCCAGTGATACGGTACCAGTTCAACGAGTGGGTTCTAACCGCCGGAGCATGGGATTCCCATCCATGGCTTTCTGGAAAATCCGCCATTTAGTTCGATGATGTTCCACTAAAGTCTCTAGGGAGGTGTTCAATTGCCACCATTGATTGCCAAAAGGTAAGTCTAATTATGGAGCCTAACTGTTGTATGTATCCCATTATATCATTGTAATGATATTCTCCATCCCTATGATATATTATGCTAGTATAGCAGCAGTTTATATATACTCCCCATGATTGTCATTATATGTCATTATATGTCATTATATGTCATTATATATTATATTCCCTATCCCTATATAGATTGATAAAAACCACAGAATTCACGCCGTGCCACGCGGGTTCCGTGGCTTACCCACCAACTTGCTGCCGCGCTGCGTGCAGCCTCGAGCTTTTGACCTCTCGATTCCAGGACCTTGCCGGGATGACCCGCTAGCAGACAGGGGTTGGAAAGGCTCGTTTCCCACCGAAACATTTGGTGTTTTCGGGGTCAAGGGTGAATTTACCGGAGGGTATGATGGTCTGTTCCAATACATATATATATATATAGATATAGAGATATAATATGAATAAAAACTATAAGTGATAGTTTGGCAATTTGGTAAATTCAGTAAATATTTGTGGATTTGACGATGGGAATGTGGGATGTAATTATAGGGATTGAACATGAATGTCACATGATTTCACCAACATAGGGGAGAATGGAAATGGCTGATAGTGTGGGAATTAACCTAATGCCCTGAACAACTACCATTTGTGGATGGTTTCTACCATTTCTGTTTAATCATTGGGGACAGTTTCTGGCACTGGCACGCTACTTTGAGAATTCTAAGTGCTGTTTCTGTTTACCTACATCCCGGTTGAATGGTATTATGATTATTATGCATGTAAGCAACACATGTAAGGACCTATAAGTATTACCAGTTCTCCCACTGTATCCACACGTGACTTCCCGGATCCTGGAGTTGCTTTCTGAAACTTGCCAGGGACCACATCCCCAGTGACAGAATGAATTGGTTTTTAAGGCTGGGACCTTGAAGTTGAATGTTCTAACCCTGGTATTATGACCTTGGAAATGCTGGCCATGATGAAAGTTACAAAAAAAATCTCCGTAAGTGGAGGGCACTTTGGGCACTTTGGAAGCTTCAAAATCGGGACAAATCACCAACTGATCATCAAAATGGCTGGTCACGTTTCAGAAGGAATCCAATGGTGAAAATGGTACCCCAAGGATTTCTTGAATCTAATATTTCTAATCATTAGCATTGCCATGCCAACCCTGCAATATGCTTGGCTAACACGCCATGAAATTCCCTAGGTAGCTCTTTAAATCCTCCATTTCCCAACGTTTTCCCCCAAGATTTGATAGTTAAATCCCCAGTTTGGACAAATCCAGATGAGCATGAGCAAAAACATGGTTGCGAATTGGTTTTACTGCTTGGTTGATGGGGATTCCCAGTTAATAATCACACAGCTGCTCCTCAGGTAAATAAAAACATATCAAAATTTGGTTATAAATCCCGTGAAATACACTGATTACTATATATTGATATATCCACATAATATCCCAATGATATTCCTCGTTGATGGCACTAAAATGACCCAAAAAGATGCCGAACAAGTTCAATTTACCGCTATGTTAGCATTGGAATTTACCAACTTCTATACTTTTGGTTTCTACTGTATATATAATAAATGAATAAATAAATAAACAAATAAATGAATATATATATATATATATATGAAAAATAATATCTATAATAAATATTGTATATATCTATATATAAGAATCACTACAAGTCCTTACCAAAAAGGACCCAGGCACATGTGTATGTCCATTGAGTTGATACTTCTTTCGCAGCTCCGTAGCGCCCTTCAAGAGCTTAGCGCCTCACATTTTTGTCTTAAGCCATCCCCCCAAATGCTAATATCAATGGGAATTCCAGGATCCTAAAATGAAGGTACTGTACCATATAAGGCCATATTTTGGGAGTATATCCCCTGAAATTTTGCCCTTACGTAGGTCTTATATATTCTACGTACCTCCAATTTGAGTTCCTGGAATGGCCATTGATTATAGTATGTAATCCTGACAAAGATGCCTAAAAGTGAATCTTCACTATTTTGATGGAGGATTTACTTGTTGATCTTTTTTGGGGGATGATAGGTGTATACAAATCGATGGCGATTTAGTTGTGCAGATATGGTATCATATAGCTGTACATTTAGATACTTAGATACATTGATAGATATATATTATAAATAGAAACAGTACATAGACAGTGCAACAATTCAGCATATACATAATTGAGTATATATATATATATGTGTATATAAATCTCTATTTATTTAAACGCAGAATTCAAGTGGGATAAACATCCACTCGTCAGCTGATGGTCAAGCCCGCAGGATCACATAGCAGGCTGTCACTGCATATTACATACATACTAGTTGGTATAACTTACATATCATGACTGTATATTCATTAAATATACTATACTATACTTGTTACTGTATATACATACGAATAGTTATTGCGTGTCTACCTCCAATAACTCCCATATCTCGAGTCATAATCCCAGCAAAAGACACGGAACATACTGCGCCTACTTGACACCACCAAACAATCATACTGTAATGTGGACTGGACAACCCAATATATAATAAAACTGGTATGGTTTTAGTCCTAACCCACCAAAATAGTGATTTGAGGGGTCCTTTATTATTGGGTTTACCACATTAATTGATTATATTACTAGGATACAGTGCGTCATACCTCCACTTTTGATGCTGAAATGTGCAATGCTTTTAGTTGATTTTGTGAGCACAATCCGTCCCGGCTGAAAAAGTCACGAGTTCTGACGGGAACTCCATTAAAATCCATACTTTGGGCGGGTAAGTATTGGCACACTCCGCATTTCTGTCAGGTCGCCCTACGTTTTCACAAGTTAAGTCCCCGTTTCTGTTGGGAATTTGATCACCAAGCAACAGCCGCGCAGCCAAGCTGCTGCATGAATACAAACTCACTGGGCCTGCGGATCAAGGCTGTAATGGGGCCCTGATTTGGCCCATGACAATGATATTTCCAGGAAAATTCCAGTGATTCCCAAGCTTTTCATTGGCATTTGTCCATTCTGTATATACATATATGAAATATATACCTCATCATATGTATGTGTGTGTACTGTGCAACTATACCCAGTTGGAGATCCTATTGGCTTCACTCCATTTCCAAACCTTGAGGCCCTGAAGGTGGCAACAGTAGAAAAGGTGGTTCAAAGTCAGGTCATTTGGACCCCCCTTTGCTGCGCCTAGATAGACTGATACACCTGGAAAGCACATAACTAGTTATAAATGACCAAGTGAGAACTAGTTTGGATGGTCAAGCTCTAATGCTTACGGGTCAAAAATGATAAAGATGGTGCAAAGCCTGTGAGACAAGGGTCATTTGGATTCCAGGTGCCTGTTCCAGCTGATCATCCCAGGGAAACATGCCGCCGCCCGTGCCTATGACAATGTTCACCCCATTTTCGGGATCATGCAGCTTTTGTGCGCACTCCTGGTGCCAAGCTGAAGCTTGACTCAGCTGCAGGGCTTCCAAGCTGACCATCATTGGCATCATGGCGTCATGAGGATCTTAGGTGTTTAGCAAGTCTGTCCTGAGTCAAGTAGATACCCTTGTTGTTAGCTCACAAGCAAATACTAAATCACCAATTCCAACACACTAAACAGTGAGCCCATCAAAAAAAACGGACAACACACAGAATTCTATCCTTACATATATTTCTATATATTTCTCAAGTATGTGAATGCTCAACTCCCCATTTTTTGATTTTTTTGGTCAAAAATCCTCAACCAAAAAAACCAGGGCCGTCTCCTCCCAGAGCGCCAAGCTGGCGCGACACTTCGCTTCGTCGCTGGCACCCACCTCCGTCCGCCAGCTGCCCTCGGGGCCCAGCCCGCCGCGCTCGCCGCGCGCATTGCGTGCCGCGGCGTCCCCACTGCGCGGCACGTAGTTTTCGTAAAGGACCTGGGGAGCGGATGGGGGAATGGGGGTGATGGAAAACCTAGCACTTGATGGGGTTTTAGATTATTAAATTATGACTTAATGAATTCAATGATGTTTTCGATTCACAACTCTACTAGGTAGTATATGTTTATGGATGTTTATGCGGCAGAGACATCATTGCCTGGATGGGCCATGGAGTTAGTTCATCTGTTAGTAGTAAAGCCAAAGAAATGGGTCTACAATGGGCTACTGGCCACTTACTACCCAGCCAACTGCACAGGCCATTATATAGATCCCAAATGCCAAATACATCCAAATACTAATTCAGAGGAAATAAACCACAAACCAACCGGGCCCGGTTTATTCAAAAAAACATCTAAAAACACTATAGCATTATTTATACTTATAATACCAAATCATATAAACATAGAACGTTTTGAACAAAATGACAAATGATACATATTTAAGCATCTCTCAAACCAGTGAGGCATCCAAATTCACCACTGGTTCTCTGTGTAAAATCGTGATCATTTGGATGGTTTTGGAGTCCCCCCATTGGAGAACCCCCCATCGTACTGAGGTGATCTGGGCGTATCTTAATATGTAAAGGATATTCCTGTAGATGCCAATTACGTGCATAGTCAGACTCGGGAAACATTGTTAGCAACCTGGGCTAGTTGTAGGCTGCTATAGGTGACAATGTAGATACAGATAGTGGGTTCATAACACAGTTACTGACCAAATGCTTACCTCAGGGATCTTGCAGGTATACAAACCATTCAGGCAATGTTTGCATGATTATTTCTTAAGTTAAAATTGTACTAAATTGCACCATTTGGAAATCACTTGTTTGTGCTGAACCCTTGTCAAACCTCCAAAGGGACCTACAACAAAATATGTTCATTCTTGCAGTTGGCTGGTGAACTACAATTTTTTGCCACTGAAACCCTCTGGTTGTTGATTTTTCGTCCCAAACGATCAGGTTGGGACACACAAAAAATGTTGTTCCAACTGGCACCTCATGCAATTACAGTAGCATCGGGAACCTCATGCACAGCCAGAGCCCTTAGACTTAACGGGAGCAAGCAGCCCTGCCCCCACGACAGGATGTCGCTCCTTATCGTCGTTGAGCATCGGCGCAAAGAAAACACGGAGACCCAAATCCTCGCAGTCCGACATCCTAAGAAACATTGGGGTTCAACAAGGTTCATCCCATGTTGGTGAAAACATGTGAAAACCCTAGGGTTTGGTGGGCCAAATCCCCAGTCCTGTTGATCGTCGTATTTTTACTCCCACAAGTAGTAATCTCATCTCAACCAATCATCCCAAGTATGGTTCAGTAACGTGCAATGAATATTGGAAACCACCAAGCCGGTGATTCATTCACCAACTGAGTGAAGTAAATGAAAAAGCAGGCTTCCGCAAGCCTTGTAAGCCTTGCAGGCTGCTTCAGCCTCTGCAAACGACAGGACGAAGCAATGGTCCTCGCACCATGGTGCCAAAGTGGAAGCCGTCAAGCAAATTCAAAATTATGTTCTTCGACTGGTCCCCACCCTGACACATTATTCTGACATACATCGAAGTATATAATGGATAGCAGAAAATAAATAAATAAACAAATAGATAAATAAATATATATTTTTTTGAATATATATATATAATAGATAAAATATATGTATATATATAATATATATATATATAATATATATAAATAATATATATATAATAGATAATATATATATATATATAATATAATATATATATAAGATATATTATATATAATATATATATATATATTATATTATATAATATATATATATATATATATTATATAATATATATATAATATATATATAATATATAATATATATATATATATATATTATAATATATATATAATATATATATAATATATATTATATATATATATTATATATTCTGATTCTGACATTCTATCTGACATTCTTTCTGGCATTCTATCTGACATTCTTTCCGGCATTCTATTTGGCATCTATTCTGACATTCTTCTGGCATCTGTTCTGGCATTCTATCGAGCATTCTATCTGATTATCTAGCATCTATTCTGACAGTCTTTCTGGCATCTACTCTGGGCATTCTATCTGGCATTCCATCTGACATTCTATTCCGCCATTCTATCTGGTATCTATTCGCCATTCTATCTGACATTCTATTTTGGCATTCTATCTGGCATTTATTCCGACATGCTCTCTAGCATGGGCACTGCCGGACTATCTGACATGAGCTCTGGCGCTCGTGGTTGAGATCCGGCAGTGCCCACTGAGATCTGGAGCTCGTGGTTGAGGTCCGGCAGTGCCCAATGCTGTCTGCAGCGCCTGGTTGAGGAGCTGTAGGACGAGGAGAAGGAGGAGGATGGGATGCATCTCTGATAAAATCTTGAGACCCTCACCTGGCAGGTGGGGAAAAAAACGATTGGTGATCATCGGTCGGTAGGTTGTAAAATCCCGGTTCAAAATCATGGCGCCAACCCCCACATGTGTTTTTCAACCGCAGCTGGATTCAGGGAGGAATAGAGACACTACCCTGCTGCAGCGTCCTGCAAAGCTGTGCAGCCTCGAGGTTGGATCAAAAAGTTCTTGTCATGATTCATTGGATTGCTTTAAGGGGAAAAATGCATATGTCTTGCAACATTTACCTTCACATCAACATCCTTCGTTTTGCGTAATTAATGGGCCGCACACAAAGTGAAGCAACCTCATACCATATCAAATAAACCCACCCAAATGGGAACCAAGAATTGAACAAATCGGTCACCAAACCAATTAAGGTTTCACAGTGGGTTTCCTAGCCGAAACATAAAATTGCCTGGAGCAAACCCAATACCAATTCCCTATTCGTCAGCGATTACATCAGAACCCGGAATGACAGTAACAAAAATAAAAGGTATTGGGGATGAACGGCCATCCAACATTTAAGTTTTCCCACTATGTGTCCTGCAACCCCAGTACAAAAACGTATAATTAAAGCAAATAACCAATTATTCTCAGTGTGGTCGGATGACCACTAGCATTTCATAGAAATGTATAAGGGGTATCCAAGACATTGCAACACTACATATTCAGATAGAACTCAAAGTATGACATGTCTGTATCTGCTGTGTGCCAAAGCCTTCCAAGCATCTCCAAAAATATCCCAAAATCAGCCTATGGTTGGTCCTTTTTAAGAGTCGCGGAGCCAGTGGGCCTACTTAGGAGTCTTCAATTTTTGGACTACCATCTTCCGGAATATGTGACCAGGCGTGCGCCAGTACAGTGAATCACCCATCTCTGCCCATCTCTCTCATTATCCGGAGGTTTCAAATATGTTTCAAATCAGCGTGCCATCTACGCATTTGGCACCATGGCAACACCCGATTTGGGGTCACCTTTTGTAGCTTGTGAGTCACGATCTGTCCATGATTATTTCACTGGTCGCACCCAACTAAGACCCGGCAGACCCGGCACCCGGGACCGCTGATCGCACGTTTTTTCTGCACCAGGACCAGGCCATGGTCCACAAACCAGGCTGCATGCATGGATGGCAGCACTGTAGCCGATGACGTCACCTGTCACCTTCTTCAAAGGCCTAAAAACGCGGACATGCGGAAACATCAAAAATCATCAAACATCACACTGAAACAAATCTGGATACAATATTCTTGGACACGCTCGGGTTTTGGATGATTTGGAGGCTTTGTTTTGAACAGATTGAATCATGGTTTTGATTCTTCGCTCAATCACGAACTTACCAGTTGGATCTTCAAATTCGACTGATGCTCAGAAAATTAGTGCCAATCCACTGGAAGATTCCCATTTGGCTCGATGATTTTCCAGCTTAAAACCATTGAAAACCTCCTTGGCTAGCTCGGGATTTCCCTGCTAGCCCCGATTGATGACACCGGAGGGTAAGCCTAATTGTTGATTAGGTATCCATAGATAGATAGATGGATGGATAGGACAGGATCGGATAGGATAGGACAAGATAAGATAAGATAAGATTAGATTAGATTGATAGCTAACTAAATAGATAGATAGATAGATAGATAAATAGATAGATTGATAGATAGATAGATAGATTGATTGATTGATAGGTAGGAAGTCACATAGGAAGATACATAGGAAGATAGATAGTAAGAAAGATAGATAGATAGATAGATAGATAGATAGACTGATAGATAGAGAGATCAGATAGATCAGATAGATAAGATAGATAAGATAGATAAGATAGATAAGAAAAGAAAAGATAGATAAGATAAGATAAGATAAGATAAGATAAATGGATAGATAGGTACGTAGATAGATAGATAGACAAATAAATAAATAGTATAGATAGATCGATCGATAGATAGATAGATAGACAGATATTGTGGTGGTTGATCAAATTCCTTTGTCCGGGAACGGCCATTCTTCGCGAATAAAAAAGTTCTCTTTCGCGAATCTTTCGCGAACTCCATGTTTATCTTTCGCGGAACCCATGTTGAGCAACAAGTCCTCTTATGAAGATTCATTCAGCACCTGCCAAATCACACCAAACTATTCCGGATAACTTCCTCATAGCCTTGTAAGCATGCAGCTAGCATCACGGAATCCTCTTCTCAGGACAAGTTGTTAGAGATTAAGCGATGTTTTACAAAGCTTACTGGGTCACTCCTTTCAAAATGCACTTTGACTTCCGCCCAGTCCTGCACAGAACTTTTGCGGAACTTTCGCGAAAATACCCCTATCCGCAGACCCCAGCCATCACCAGGGGGTGCATCAGAAGAACCGCAAACGCCAGGGGCCTTGGTGTTTGGCTCTCGCAAAGCCTCACTTTTGGATGGCTGCTGCATTTGGAGCTTGTTTCTTGGGACTTCAGAAAGCAACGCTAGGCAGTACCAGCGGCAGGTGCAAGGATGTGCTTCAAGACCGTGGTACTTGGCTGTGGCGAAGCCTCACCTTCGGAAGCTTGGCTGCTACCTATGAAGGGGAAAGTAAATGTGCGGTACCATTCTGCTGCCGGACCCCCGGGCGGCAGGAGGTGGTAGCCGCGTAGCCCTGAACAAGCTGTAACGTATACAATGGTAATGATTCATAATATCCAACTTTCACGAGACTTTCGCGAATAAAAAAAACTATCCTTCGCGAACTCGAAAAAACTTTCGCGAGGGTTTCCAACAGAACACGCACGGCTTTCGCAATTAAGACTCCTTACTAGGAACTTTAGATCAACCACTATATATATACCCCGCTATATTTCATTGTATCCCACGATGTTCCCATAATATTCACCTGGTCAATTGAAATCTATGACAAATCACAATTTTAGATATATAATAGGTAAACTCATCGAACATCTAGAAATGGGCCGTCTGTACAGTAGCAAGCTGCTATATATCAAATTCTTAAATGGAGTTCATATCCAACTATGTCGCATTGTACATCATCATCGTCATCGTCGCCGTCATCGTCATCATCTTCTTCTTCATCATCATCAGCACCATCAGCACCATCAGCACCATCATCATCATCACCATCATCACCATCATCATCAGCACCATCAGCACCACCAGCACCATCAGCACCACCACCACCAACACCTCCACCATCACCATCACCATCACCATCACCATCATCATCATCATCATCATCATCCATCACCCATCACCATCATCACCATCACCATCACCATCATCATCATCATCATCATCAATCATCATCATCATCATCATCATCATCATCAATCATCAATCATCTATCATCATCACCATCATCATCTTCATCATCATCATATATCATCATCATCATCGATCATCATCTATCATCATCTATCATCATCTATCATCATCGATCATCATCTATCACCATATATCATCATCTATCATCATCAATCATCATCTATCATCATCATCATCATCATCATCTATCATCATCTATCATCATTTATCATCATCTATCATCTATAATCATCATCATCAATCATCTATCATCATCTATCATCATCTATCATAATCTATCATCATATAGCATCATATATCATCAAATATCATCATATATCATCTTATCCCGTTGTATCCCCATGATATTCTCATCATATTAACCATAGTTAATTCAACAACAGTGGAACGCCATGTCTGCGTACCGTGCATGTATCCATCTGCTGGGGGTCCCTAAAATTGAATTAATATAGAACCTGCCAGACAGGGGTTGGAAGATTAGTTTCCACTGAAAATAGCTGATTTTCAGTGTGTTAATTTACCTGAGGGTAACCATACGTAGTTAACCAACCACATCCCAACTGAGCCAAAGCTTCATGCTCCTCAAGAGCTGCAAAGTGCCCCGCCAGGAGATTCCGCCGCTCATGGCCTGGTTGAAGCAAAGGGTGTCGTAGCACACCCCTTCTGAGCCCAGCCTGGAAAGGCTGTTCTTTTTTGGCGAAAAAAAAATGGGAAAACGGCCCAAGATGTCCAAAATATCGAAAAAATAAACTGTATCGAAAATATCGGAACATGAACATCTACAAGGATTGGCAGAAGTGATTTATGATGTCTCGAACCTGCCAGAATGATTGGATTCTTGAACTTAGATGGATGCAGTCTTGGGTCATACCCAAAAGCCATCGGAGTTTCGTCAGTTATATAAACCTATTACAGTAACCTGTTAGCAGGGCACTGGCCACCTGCAATGGCAACCTATGACCAAATTATCATAGATTACTTCACAGCCTTATAAACACGCAGCTAGCATCACAGAATCCCTTCTCAGGACTGACTGTTGCTTGTTGGGTAATGTTGGGTGTATAAACATATTTGGTTTCATGTGTAAGGCTTGCCGGTTGTGTTTGGATAAATCATCTACAGTACTTATAATTCTGCAATCAAAGTCATGCTTTTCTTGGCAAACAAAAGTGTCAGCTTTGAGTAAATATCATATGATTTTATAAGCTAAAAAGGCTCCCATCAAGTCCAAGCATCAACTGCAGGAAACAAAGTCCCAAACGCCAGCGAGGAAAGCCCTGGCAGCAGCCGATGATCGTGCTGTACGTGATGACATCTGAGGAAACATCCCGCGTTTCCCGCATTTGTTGCAGCAACTGCAGAGCTACAACCTGACATAAAGCTTACTGCAAAGGCAAATCGGTTTGAGACCAAAAAGAAAGCTTTGGGACAAAAACAAGAAGCTTACTGTCGCTGCAGTGGGTATGGGATGAAGTAAAAAGAGTTGCAGTGCTCTACAACCGTTGAATAGGCTCCAAAGTCTCATCGTTGATCCCAAGTTTCCCCGTTACAGTAAAGTGGCCCGTTTTGGAAGTGGTGTATCCGCTCTTTTGGACAAGCTGTAACCATGACAAAACACCAAAGGATAAAACGAACCAAGTCAACACCCAGGCTCCCATTGCAAGCGCTTCTGACAGGCACTCAGAACAGCATTGTAGCTGACCACATCTGGCTTCACAGATTGTAGGCTCATAATGCTGAAGAAGTGCAGGGCTTTTTGCCACTGCAGCCCCTTCTCGCAGCAACTGATGAGAGCGTTGTAACTGATGACGTCCGGAACAAGCTGCTGCACTGTCATCTGTATGAACAGCCCCACTGCAAGCTGCCACATGAAACCTTTTTCAAGAGAACTGATCACAGCATTATAGCTGACCAAATTTGGCAAGACCTTCTGTGCGCACATCCTGCTGAAGACCAACAATGCCAGCTGCCATTGTAAGCCCTTCTCGCAAGAACTGATAACAGCGTTGTAGCAAATAGCGTCTGGT
>Ga0126342_10017316_pt1 | contig 12469 bp, 9 predicted proteins | sample Cyp1metagenome_FD_92528 | JGI IMG/M metagenome (GOLD analysis project Ga0126342, IMG submission 92528) | Coral microbial communities from Lord Howe Island, Old Settlement Bay, Australia - Cyphastrea 1 metagenome | ecosystem: Host-associated > Invertebrates > Cnidaria > Coral ...
CGCTGCGCCCTCCCCCCAATCCCCCCTCCCGCTTTTTTATATCTAAACCCAAGTTACATTAGTTGGGGTTGACCGGTTGCGATTTTTGCGAACTAACCTTCTCTTGAAAACTGACAGCGTTACATGTGAGAAGAGGTGATTCCATTCTGCTTTGGGGGGAGGCGTCTGCGCCCTCCCCCCAATCCCCCCCTCCCGCTTTTTTATATTAAAACCCCAGCTTGTAAATACATTAGTTGGGGTTGGCATGATGTGGTGAACATGATGATGTGAATTCTAACCATGGCCATCGTCCGCAACTTGCATTTTTGCGAACTAACCTTCTCTTGACAGCTTGGGGGTGACATGATGATGTAGTGAAGATGGCCATGCCAAAATGTATCAAATCCCTTGGGGTTGGCATGATAATGTGGTGAACATGCTCACATGTAGAAAACCCCATGCAAAATGGAAGGTGAACATGCCAACATGTAGCAAATCCCATACAAAATGGAAGATGAACACGCCCACATGCAGCAAATCCCATGCAAAATGAAGGTGAACATGCCAAAATGCAGCCAATCCCATGCCATGCAAAATGGAAGGTGAACACGCCCATATGTAGGAAATCCCATGCAAAATGGAAGGTGAACATGCCCAAATGTGGCCAATCCCATGCAAAATAGAAGGGGAACACGCCCACATGTAGCAAATCCCATGCAAAATGGAAGGTGAACATGCCAAAATGTGGCAAATACCATACAAAATGGAAGGTGAGCACGCCCACATGCAGGAAATCTCATGCAAAATGGAAGGTGGACATGCCCAAATGTGGCAAATACCATGCAAAATGACAAATTCAAGGCCCAAACCGTTGCAAACACTAGGCAAATTGTACCAGCCAAGAAATCTAAAAAAAAAAACAAACCTGCTCCAAAAAAAAAACCTAAAACTATTTCACACCCCTTCCAAAAATGAAGTCGTGCCTAGGACGTTGTAGTCAGCGATCGTGCGCTGCTTCTTGTAGCGGCTTTTCACTGTTTGAACTTAGCTCTGAAAAATCGGAACTACATTTTGTAGTGATTTATGTTGGGATGCTTTGGGTCATACAAAAAACACATAATAAAAACACTATAGTCTGCTTTTGCGGGCCAGGTTGAGCCACAGCAACTTATGGCATGCGGACCCCCAGACCATTTTTGGCTCTTGACTCACGATCATTTTGTAGTAACATTTTGCTGGATGACAAAGTGCATTTTGTAGTAATACACGCGTGCACAAGCATTTTGTAGAACCTACTGCCTACTGCGTCCCCCTCCAGATGAGCCCCAAAAAGTGCACTTTTTTTTGTAATGTAGAGACCTTGAGAAGGAAAAATTGGACGGATTTGGTTTCAAAACCAATCGATTGAAATTCAAGTTGTGCGCTTAGATCGTTTGTGTTGCCCCATAGTTCTGACGATTGCAGTTCAAAATCTTTGCACCGTGCTTTTGTCATACCTTTTTTGGCCATGACATGCGATTACAAATTATAATCTAAATGTATCCCATTCTACTAGGTTCCTGCCCTTTTTGTCCAATTGTCAAGTTTCACCTAAGTTCAAAGAATCCATGCCCAGAGTTCCTTTCACCCGCAAGGCACAAAGTCGATGCGTGATGTCCTAGTTTCTGGATGACTTTTGTCATGCGCACAGCATTTTGTAGTAACACGCGCGTGCACAAGCATTTTGTAGGCCTTCAGATAAGCCCCAAAAAGTTCGAAAACATGTTTTTTAATGTAGAGACTTTAAGAAGGAAAAATGGGACAGATTTGGTTTCAAAAGCACTCAATTGAAATTCAAGTCCTGCGGTTAGATCGTTTGTGTTGCTCCATAGCTCTGAGCATCGTAGTAAAAAACCTCAGGAAAGGTTAATTCTTGGAAATCGGTGGAAATCCCAAGGTTGAATTTAATTACTTGTGCTCGGTTGATTTGGACTGCCAAGCCTTAATTTGTTGAAAGAAAGGTATGTTTAAACTATATTTGTTTACTTGTTTTTGAGCGGTTCTTATGATCTGATATAGTGGTGTTTGTGTTTTATTTGTGCCTTAGGAAATCTTATCTGTTCTCTGTGCTCACGACAGCCGAAGCCGAAACGACCAAAACAAGCTAATAATGCCTATTGAAGTCGAAATTCATCAAGCAACATATGTGCTTCTGAACATGCACCAAACAAAATAAGAGTTCAAAAACGGCAACATTTTTGGCTGACCTCCGACCTTTTTGTAGCGAGCCAACATTGGCCATTGATCCACCATCAAAACCCCAACAGTATTTTGTAGCAAGGGGGTTGGCCCACGTAAAGGCAGCATTTTGTAGTATGAGGTTGTGCCTGTAAACGTTTTATATAGTTGGCACAACAAAAAGAGAATGCACACGGGGATTTTTTCCGATATTTTAACAATTTCCGGTGTTTGACCTGGAGCGATCCTGGTGTCATAGAGGATTCGGAGCGGGGATGGGAGGCTGCATTCTATAGACAACGCATTCCATAGAGAAATATTGCAAAAAATGGAGCGTGAAATAGATTTGTGGGATTTAATTCGCTTTACGCAAATTAGCCAGGGGGCCCAGGGTTCTGATTTTGTAGGGCAAAAATTGGTAGGGCGAAAAATCGTGTGATGCACCGGTTTTTGTTTTGCAGTGTCTTCCGGCCTTGCTGACTTCGTACCCATCTCAGATTTGGAAGCCGGAAGGTGCGCTCTCCCCATAATTTCCCCCTGTGTGCCTGATCGTGTAGAGAAAGATTTTCCCATCCACGGCCTTCTACAGATCAGCTTTGGAAGACAGTCCTGCACAAGGCAAGTCTGCCAAGCCCCTCTTGTTGGCGCGGGGTTGGGAATTTATAGGGTCAGAATGGGCTAGAGGGGTGTGGGTTTGGGAATTTGATTCCAATTCCGTTGAGATTTTCAAACCCGTTTAAGATTTGGAAACCAGAAGGTGTGCCCTCCCCTGACTCCCCATATGTGCCTGATAATGTAGACAAAGATTTCCCCATCCTCGACCCTTGACAAAATCACTGAAGGACCCTCCCTTGAGCTCTCCAGGTGGCTGTTCATTTACAGGACAGGACATCACTACAAAACCACTACAAAACCAGAATATACGCCCCCGCACCTCTACAGAATTGCCCCTAAATAGAATGCACACACGCACACACTTGCTCAGAACAGCCATTGCACCCAGGCAGAGCTGAGCAAACATCTCTATAAAATCTCGGGACTCCAGACAACATCGATTGAAGTCACTATAGAATCAGGGGAGCGGGAATAATTAGTTGCAATCAAGGAGTAAAATATATTTACAAAGCAAAGTTTGAGCTTAAGATCTTGCGCCCCTCGATTTTAGAGAAACGAAGAGGTTCTGAATTTCAAGTACGGGGCCGTGCGAAGGATTCTGTTGAGCATTGTTGCTGGTAGATACTGGTAGGGGTTCTTTCGTCAAAAACAGGTCCAAAAACCATTGTTGTAATCAGCGCCTACGCCCGGCCTGTTCGCGGGGGTGAAGTGGATACATAAATCATAGAGAAGGTTTCGCAATTGATCTGGGGTCTCTGGAAATGGATTCTTAGCTCTTTCCAAATATTTTATATATGGTGGAATTGAATATTATTAGAGGTACCTTATTATTTCATATTATTTCCCCTATGAGGTAACCAATTGGTTGATTAAATGGGTATCATCTTACCATTTGTTATTTAGTGTATCTAGTTGTTTTCTACCATGCTCATGGATAATCATATGTGCATTATTATTTTCACTCTTAGGCAACCAATTGGTTGATTAAATTGGTATCATCCCCGTATCGATTACGATTATTTTTTCTATCATATTCTTTGGATAAACGGTGGTCCACTACCATTTCCCTTAAAGGGTACCCGACCAATTGCTGGATTAAAATGGAATGGGCATCATCCCTTTATAGGGTATGTACTATATCTATTTGTTTCAACCACGCTCATGTTTCTTCTAGGGTAGTGCCCCCATATACCTTTGGTATAAAGCCGCCAATATTATCCCTGATGATCACCATTTTTTTTCAAGTACTAAATTTCCCCATTATTTCTACGTCTACATCATATATCCTTTAAATGCAATCAATGTCCAAGTATGAATTTTGCCGAACTCAGGGTGCAGAAATCTGCACCTTGACTTGGGCAAAAAAAAATGACAAAACATGTTTTTTTGACGATATCCTAGGTGCTTGACGGGGTATTGCCTAAGTCAAGGCGCAGATTTCTGCACCTAGACTTCGGCAATACAGAGGTTGTACCCTGGGATTTAGGAAAAAAATATTTTTTTTGTCGATACCAGGGTGCAGAAATTTGCATGTGGACTTAGGAAGCAGCCTTGCTATTATATTCTACCATGATTTTTCCCGCAATGGATTCAGGGCCCTTTATTTTGAGATTTGGGCAAAAAGAAATTGCCGATCGTTTGGCTCGGGGGACCCCAAATCCATCGCCATCGCAAATCCGTCGCATACCAACATTTTATATTTTATCTAAGTACTCAACCAAGCAAAAACATATCTGAACTACGATCGAATTGGTGATCGTTTGTTCTGACTGGTACTTCCACGAGTAGAAGGTAAATGGATGGAAAGGCAAATTATCAATCCCCTTCTTGGCATGATTACCGAATGGCGGATAAGAATTAATAACATTGAAACATCCAAGGGACACGAACCCGATACGATTTTGCTTTCGGGATGAATTTCACTCGGATATACCAAGGCCACCTACCTTGATAGATAAGATAGATAAAAAAGTAAATGTTGGAAAACATGTATCACACAATCAGGGGTAGAACTAAATCACCATGGACCCTAGAATCAAATTCCAATCGGCCCCTTATCGGCTGCAAAACCTTAGATCCCATATTCAACCAAGGTTTTGCGGGTATTTAATGTTAGGGATGCGGGATTCCCTGTGAAGCCAGCACACAGCTGACACCGTTCATACGTTGAGACTACGAAGCCATGACCGTCCCTATTTGTATGAACTCAATGTGACAAGCGTGCCGAATATTGCAGCCAACAACCTGCAAGAGGATTAAGCCGCAAAGGCATATACACAGAAGGCTACACAAAAGGAGTATTCTAGGTTTTTCTAAGTTATTGGAAATGTGGATATCTATTTGGGGCTCAACAATGGGCAAAGATTACGAAAGCATTGCCATGCACTTTTGGCTGCCAATAGTGAGGACAGAATCTGCAGAAACTTGGCTGCATTCAGCCAGGGTTCTCTTCTTCTCTCCTGCGCCGATGATAGCAGGGGAAGAAAATGAACCAACCAGAATTGCATGAGTTAAATGCAAGTATGCCGTACATGCAACCTCAAAACCTTCCCCAACATGCAGCAAGTAAGTACTATGTTTGTGATTGTCCCAAAATGTCAGAGAATTGCGCGGTTGCATCAGTTGGGGTCTTTGATCCAATGCGTTCTAGCCGTTCAGGGGTCAGATGTGCAGTGGCACGGCAAAAGAGTAAAACGAAGTCCCGCAGGCAGAGTCTGCGAATGAGGCGAATGAACGAGCCAAGTACTGAGCCACCAAAGCACAACCGCATCGAATCGTATATGTTTTCATTCTGTGTTGACACAGCTTGAGCGATTTAAGCATGCGGTGTTTAACCCATTAATTGGTCGGGTAGAAGAAGATGAAGAAGACAAGGACAGCAGAAGGATCTCCAAGAATTGGGAAATGGAAATGGTTACAAAAGCAACGAGTGAGGACGAGCGTAGACATTCTCAGGCTTCAAGATTGCTACTATTGGATGCAGGCGAACAGCTTGATGCCAGACAGCGGTGGCCGCAATGGCAACGTGAAAGGAACATGGCTGAGCTGTTTGCAAACCCGGTGCCAAGGCCATGACCCACGTCCAACGGAGGCTGAACGTCATGACAGACCTCTTGGAGACAAAGGCACGGTTGCAAATATTCGTTATTGACTGATCTGGAGCACCTGTTGAGGCTAGCAGCTCCTGATATGTCCCATGCACCTGCCCTTCTGTGCCTGGCATTCAGATGCAGCACGATGCAGCTCTCAGGCTCTAAGAAATCAGGTGCAGGCCTCTCTTGGCGAAGAGGAGATGGAAGCATGAGCTGAGAAGTGATGGCAATGGTGGCAATGGTGGCAATGGCGTGATGAATCTTATGGGCAGGGGCTGTCTTGTTCTTGGAGGTATACCCGGTTCCTTATACTTTCCCAAGCATCGTGACGCCACATGCTGCCAATACCTTCCCTAAACTGCTGGACTTTCCCCAAATTGCCCAGTGTACTGACATGCAACATTTCACGCTCTGCTGGCAGGGAGCTGATACGTCGGATGTGTTCCAGAATGATTCAGATGCGTTCAGACATGATGAATTTTGATCTCGCGCCTCTTGGGTTTTGATCCAAAATGGTTCTCGCCCTTTGTCCCAGAGAGTCTTCCCCCATCATGGTGCCCTGTGCGTGCTGCGCGGGTTGTCTCCCAGCAACATTCTACCCGAGAAACTCAGGCGCTTGCCTTGCAGCTTATCTTCCAACATCATTTTGGCTTGAAGGCATCTGAAGGCTACAGTAGCATGGTTGCTGTCTTTGGTTGAAAGACTTATCATAGTGGCAAGTAATGGCCCCAGTGCAAGCATGCGGTTGAGAATAGGCGATGCCACTTCTGTGACGCAATGTTTCCAAATGTTCCACCATTTCATGGAACACTCCGCGCAGTTGCATTCCTTGACCCCTTCCCGCGACAGTCCGAATGCGATTCACAAAAAGCGCCCACATGGAATATATTGTGTATATATATATAAATATATACCGATATCTACAGTACCGCACCTGCCACGGAAAACGCAGGCTTAGGCCATTGATTACCACATTGAGGTGCAGCACAGTCAGTTACGAATATCGCGACTTGAAAGTCAGACTCTGCAAACACAGCAGTGGCAGGGCTTTGACAGGGTTTCTCTGGCGGAACCAGCCCGACATCACCAACAATGACGAATATACCCTGATAGATCGTGGCTTTCATATACAGTATCATGGACATGCGCGGCTCCCAGCTCGCATTGGCGGAAGCACATATACCAGCGTATATGTCCTTGCTGCCCGTATTGAGCAGCTCCTGTTTGTTTTCCCAAAAAATGGGGGCCCAAAAATGGGGTCGCAATTGTTTTTTTTGCGCTTGGTTGCCAGATGCTGGTTTCACAATGCTGGTTTCACATTGGGGGATGCCACAAAAAAGGCTGAAATAGGTCTTTTACAAGGCTCCACTTTTAGGGACCCAAGACACACAGACAGAAAGTGTTGAAGGAGCTAGAACTGCGACTGACTCCCTGCACCCTCACCATCAAAGTTGATGAGCTGCGGCAGCCAGTGACCACCCAAAAATTCCCAATGTTAAATTGTTTTGAACTTGCTACGCAGGAACAACCTATAAGGCAGGGTAGCTCCCGCAACTTTGACACTAAAAAACCTGCAAGTCACGGTAAGAATTGGCACGAGCAAAGTACGCCCCAGGCATTTCAACCAGAAAGCGTTTCGCATAGGCCCAAATCAAAGAAAGATAAGTCCAATGCTTTGTAAAATATGCCCAATGATCTTTGGGGAAAATCCCATAGGTACGGATAGAAAAGGCCCAAGGCCCAAGACATTCTAAAATAGGCCCAAGGAAATTTTCAATAATTGTGAAAAAGAAATCCTATGCCTATTTCTTCTTTTCATTTGGTATACATTTCCTCGTGCCATTTTGGGCCTATTTTGCCCCTCCCTATACGATTTGCGTCCAAACCCGTTGAGCCTATTTTAGAATGTACTGGGCCTGTTTTCTCCGTACCTATACGAATTATGCGAGTTGGCACGAAAAATGTTAGGCCAATTCTAATGGGCCTATTTGGTCCGTACCTATATGGTCTGCTGCAAAATCTGCTACCTGTTTTTTAGACCGCCTTGGGCCTATGCCGCCCGCACCTATACGAAATGGTACAAAATTGGGCCTTACAGACCTCAACCCCAAGGACTGGGCTTATTTGTAGTTCATGTTGTCTCCGTGCTTTGCGTTTGGCTCGCGGAGTGAGTTTTCACACCAGACCCGGTCCTGGCAACGAGTCCTTTATATATGCTCATTTTCCAACTTTCTACAGCGTGTGCCCTCAAAGTACAAATATATATATATATATTATATATATTATATATATATTATATATATATTATATATATATTATTATATATATTATATATATATATTATATATATATATTATAGATTATATTATATTACTATATACAGTATATATATATTATGCATTGTGGCTTTAGGTCGCTGCTGTTGAAAATGGACATGGAGATTGCCAGGTTGTCTGTGTTCAAGACTACTTTGCGTCATGCTTGATCGATCTTGAGCCATCAGCTCTGAAATTTTGATGCAGGAGCTTGAGAAGAGCAATCAGTGGGCAGAAGACTGGATTCGTCGGAAAAGCATGCAAGAAGGAGGCGATCAGGAGACGAAGTTTTTGAGAGGTGCTCTTCCTAGCGGTTGGCACATGTCGGAATATCTGGCTGCCACCTTTTCAGCGTGCCCGAAGGAGCTCAATGAGCTTGATGGGCGGCATTTGTTGCGCCGAACTGGTTGCTCAGCTGAACCTCTACAAAATCCTTGAACCACGGTCACGGCAGACGCAGCAGGATCGTATGGAACAGTGGCATAGCTTGACTATATTGCAAGTTTGCCAAGGAGAGTCAAATTGGATAAGAATATCATATGCGCGCGCGATTTTTTTGATTCATGTGCACATCTACTCTTTATGTCATGCAATCCGCAGATTTGCGCCTACAATTTCCCCCATGAACATTGCAAAAGGGTTTTCTTTAGTTGACATGACATACTCCGCATTTCAAGGTTTTCATGTCTTGCACAGGCATGCGGCACATCTACATCAATTTGGTATTACGCATGTCTGCAACCTTCCTCATATTTTTGTATATACGCCTTGTTCTTTCATAATTCTCCCACACCTGTTCTGTACGGGTTCACCGACTTTCAAAGATGACGCTCATCATCAGCTACGTCAAAAAGGCAGAAAGACACATTCCTATATCAGCATGAATTTCAGCATGCATCAAGTCATGAATGAACAAATTCGGTGATTTTTTCACTGCAACAGCACAGGACCCCTCAACTTGCATGCCTAAACCATCCAAAAACGTAGATGGAAAAGTCATGTGTGAATTTGCGGAGTTTCCGTTGCCATGTTGGAGTACCGGAGGGCCCTCAAACAAAGTGTTGCGAAACGCAACTGCAAAGTATTTTTTTCATTGAGTCCAGGCGAATGGGGTTGCCAAAACAGTGAAGATAGAGCCATACGCCAATGAATATTGAGGTAGTGCGAATGAAACTGTTGAAGACAGTTTTTGATTGGACACCATCGGTGAACACCTCAACACCCTCCAAAATCTTCGACTGAATAGCTGTGGGGTCCGTTCGTGAACATGAGGGTCCACATCACTGTGTAGGGTTCTTGTTTTTCGCATTTATGTGCATATTTCTCCACGCCCGTCACGCGGCAGGGTTTGAGTGGAGAGGGGTGGGGGTGGGGGAAGGGCTAATAATGTTCTGTCGCCTTCGTTTCTTGGCTGTCGATTCTTTATTTTGCACTCTTTGAACATGCTCTTGTTGCTACTGTGACAAGTTCGAGAAAGGTTCAAAAATGCAATGGGACACGAACCAAAGGAGTTCCTCGTTCTCGACCAAAACAGCTCTTGGCTGTTCGAGTGACCTTAAAGGCCAGAAAAAAAAAACGCTTCAGCTTCACTGAGATCACCTATCAATAAAACGGGATCAACAATAAGTACCTGATTGATGTCAAACCCGCCGTTGCACTGTAGCCCCATTCAACATCACTCAACTCACCTTTTAAGAGCCCGGGCACCAAAAAAAAAAAGTTTTTTGATGCAAAATTGGCATTTCGCTGTAGCGAAAGCACAAATGGACATGAAAAAACAAGTATTTCCCTGTAGCCCCGTTCGACATGAACGAAACTGTGGTGCCAGTGATTTTTTTCAATTCTTCAACAAAATTGGAATACCATGACAGCGTCATATAAAAAGCATACACAACACCGCAAAAACCATAGAAACAACACCATGACGTCACTTGGCTGCAATTGAAGAGCGTCGTGACGCACTACTGGACCGTTCTTTTTTGTGCTGCATCCCGCCGCCTCCTCCCTCCTCCTCTCACCCTCTATCAACGCATCTCTTCTAATGAGTTTAAATATTCATTTCTCTTTATCAACTTCTCTTCTCAACTCAGTCTAGGCTATGGGTAAGCGCCTCTCTAGACTGGCTTGCTGTGGTTTCCGCGCGCCTGGCCGCTTGTGGTCCCCGCAGTTCTTTTACGTCGCAGGCGCAAATCTGAAGCATTTTGAACAGTCCTTGCGTAACGCTTCTTTGTCTATATGTTTGTCTAGCTATCTATTTATCTAATCTAATCTGTATAATCTAATCCAATCTTATCTAACCTATCTATCTAAATATCTACCTATCTATCTATTTGTTTATCTATCTTTCCATTTGTGCATGTATCTTTCTATCGTTCTGTTCTGTCTATTTATCTGTATCTATATATCTACTCGTATCTATCAATCCGTCGATTTATTCACGTATCTACAGACCTGTTTGCTTTTCTATCCCTAGATTTATTTTCCTATATACCATTCTATCTATTTATCTACCTATCTATCGACCAACCAACCTTCCCTCCTAGCCATCCATCTATCTACCTATCGATCTACCTACCGTACCTATGCATCTATCGGTCTATCTATGCGTCTACTTGTGTTTTTTTTGCGTCTGTCTGTTTATCTGTTTTCTGTCTGTTTATCGACCAATCTATCGATCGACCTCTCTATCGATCTATCTGTCTACCTAGCCATCTTTCTATCTATCTATATCCATACCTATATGTCTATGTATACATTATATCTGTATGTTTTTTCATGTTTATATGTGTATCCGTTTCTTTTTTAATCAAATCTATATCTATATCTCAAACAAACTCGGTATTTATATATCCACAATTATTTTTGCCCATTTCTATATCTATATTCATTTCCATATTTGTACCTATATCTATATCTATCTACCTTTCAATCTCTTTGTTTGTCGTTCTATCGATCTATCTATATTTCTATCGCTTGATGTATCTATCTGTGTCTTTTTCCTCTGTCTTCATATCTGTCTAATTTTCGATAGCGAGATCTCGATCTTTCATTCCTTCGATCCAATCATTCGCTGCCTTCATCCTGGCTTGCCACCGCCTCTCGATAGCAGCCGGAAAGCCTAACATGTCGGGTTATTTGCTCCTTTTATTTTAGCATGGATGCACAGGTCGGAAAGCATTGTTGTTTTTCCTTGCCAGTTTTGCTAAGTTTATTTGATTCAGTGTGTTTTGTTGTGTCTTCATGTTTTGCGCGAAAAGGAAGTGACACCAAATAAAGAGCTCCACCCAATTGTGTAAGGTTGTGTCATTTTTGCCTTTATTTGGGCATGGCCGAACTCACACCCATTCTTCCGTCATTGGTTCACCATCAAATATAGCGACGCGGACATTGCGGTTTTGTTTCTTCGACAAGATACCTCTGTGGAAACCACTTGGAGCAAACGTGTGTTGTGCACATGCGGGTCAAATTTCGGGAAACTTTGATGCAAATGTTCGTCGCCTGCAAAAATGCCGGGGGGGGGAATTGCTTGGAATCATACTTGCGCCTGCAAATTTGGACAGGTACAGTATTGTATTGGTCGTTGGCCTTTCTTAACAACAAGCGGTTCTTTACCAAATTTCAATGAGTGTATATGTGTCTGCGTCACACCAGGATACAGCTAGATTGCGCACATTAGGGTTGGCAGAACTCCGATTTACTACGATTGCTGCAACTTTTGTGAAGTGACCTCACTTCGACAGAAAGTAAACAAGATAGAATCTAGAAGGTGCATTGTCTGAATAAGTAAGTGTGTGTGTGTGTGTACAGCCCCCTTTGTTTGAAGAATAGTTCTCAAGGAAGGCAACGTGTTTGAACGAATTCAGCATACAACTTGCGCTACAAGCATGGGAATCTTAACGAGGACGTTCTGAGAAACCGGTACTTTTGAAAGTCGGCCAGGCTGGGGTTTCTGCATGTTTCTGCCGTTTCTATTCCTCACGAAGTGAAATATGGGGTCTGGACTTGAAGCTTTCTGGTACCCGACGGTAGAAACAGCTGCGCGCTCGGCATTCAAAATAAAGGAATTATAATGAATTATAGGAAACATTTCTTCGGGACCCAAAACCGAAAAACACCAAACAATAAAACAACAAGATGAAGCCCACGAACCCGAATGCTCACACGTATGTTAATGGTACAGATGTCAAAACACATGGTTATGCAGTCACGCAAAATACCTTTCTGCAATAGTTTATTTGAACAGTCTTGTAC
>Ga0126342_10017317_pt1 | contig 12469 bp, 13 predicted proteins | sample Cyp1metagenome_FD_92528 | JGI IMG/M metagenome (GOLD analysis project Ga0126342, IMG submission 92528) | Coral microbial communities from Lord Howe Island, Old Settlement Bay, Australia - Cyphastrea 1 metagenome | ecosystem: Host-associated > Invertebrates > Cnidaria > Coral ...
TATGTGAGACATTATCACGAAAGCTAGCGTCAGCTAGCTGGAGTCTTCTTGCTTTAGCAAGTATTCCGGGGGCTGCTCAAGGACATCACGTGATTTTTCACGCGAAAGGGGGGGACCCCCCCCTCCACCCCCCCACCACCACCACCACCACCACCAGCATCATCATCATCATCATCATCATCATCATCATCATCATCATCGTCCTCGTCCTCGTCATCGTCATTGTCGTCGTCATCATCATCATCATCATCATCATCGTTATTCAATTACATTTTATCATTATTGGCAATTATTGGCATTATCACGACAGCTAGCGTCAGCTCGCTAGAGTCTTCTTGCTTTAGCAAGTATTCCGGGGCTCCCCAAGGACATCACAGGGCCCCCCCCTGCCCCCTCCCCCATATATATCATATATATCATTGTTATATATCATATATCATATATCATTGTTGCATCCTCGTTGGGACGAACAAATGCCGCGACACGATGATGACAGTCCCTCCGCAACTCACCTCTTCCCTTCCTTCTTTCTCCTACCCCGCTAGCTTTCGTCATCCACCCCCGGCCTCAAGTGAGTATATCAGTATATCATATAATAAATATAATATGATCAATAACATTTGATAAGGTTAATTTATACCAATGAGCTTGAGCAATGCCAAGAGGCAGCCCCAATCACCTGACTCCAGATGTTGCCAGCACCACGCCAAAATCGCTGTGGAGATCTGTGGAGGCTTCGAGCTATTGGCCGATGGTGCACGCTACCTCTTCAGTGTTGCTCCGGAAGAGGCCAGGCATGGCCAGGCTGCATTGCAATAAAAATTATACAAAGATTTACAAGAATTCATAAAGCAGCCAAACTGAGGAAGCTGTTTCGCTGACCTCAGATCTCCAAATAGGGCACTAAGGAGCTGAACAATTAGATTCTGCAGTTTCTCCCTATGCATTTGCTCCACTCACGCCATTGGTCTGCCCATCTTGGCCTTCTGCTATGAGAAGCGTTGAATCTCTAAGATGGCACATGTCTGGTTGGAGGCCAGGGCCTGGATTGAGCGGCTGAACACAGATGCCCAACGCAGAGGTTGGACTTCGGGACAGGAGCGGATCAAGTTTGAATGGACACGATTCGACGATTCGCCATTAACGACTTTTGACATGCCATCATAATTTGCGTTTCCCTTTGGCGCCTTCACCAGGTTTTTTCCACAGCTGATTTCCCAAATTTCCCCTGATCGCCGTGATCGCCATGTCCAGCAATTTAATTCGAGGTTAATTACTTCCCAGCACCAAATTCAAGTCCTTGTTTTGATGGACAGGTGCAGGTTGGCTGGTCATGGCGGATGTCAACAGCACCGTCCGAGCAGAGCATGTTTGGGCAGTGGTGCAGGAGGGGGCGACTCTGCGATATCCCAAGGTTTTTGGGATCCACGAATCCACGGTTGTCTCCTCCTGGCTTGTGAAGTCATTGTCTCCAGGATATCCACTATGTAGATTTTTCTTAAATACCTGGGCATTCGGAAAGCATTTGCTCCTCTGGTCTTCTGAATGGGGTATGGGCTGAGCATGGCTATGAGCTAGGCTTTCAAATGCTTTCAACCAAGCCATGCAACTGACCAGGACGACGTTAAGCAGCTTCACTGCTTTGAATCACCTCTGGACTACGTGATGCAGAACCCCTCCAGGACTTGCAGCGGGTTAAGTGTCATAGGATTGCTTTGCCCAGGGCTGATGTAGACGATGTAGGCTCATTGGAGGATGAGGACGGTTTAACGTTGCCAAACGGAAGTTGCTTTGCAACTGCCAGTAGCAACACCTCGAAAACCCGCCGTACAAAGACAAAGACTGTAATTTTCTGTATGCCTAACATTGTCTAACTCTTTACATTGACATTCTTTATCCAGAGCCCCTCGGAGCCTCAGGATCACTTTCTTCCTTCACCACAATGCTTTAAGTATTGTGGATGACAGCCATCCTTTGTCGCCTGAGTTGAGCTCTGCTTTCCACAGGTCTTTGGGTTCATTGGACACCGCTGGAATCATGGAAGAAATGGAACCATGTCCATGCGACAGCTAGCCGATTAAAGTGTTTGCTCTCTGACTGGTACCACTGTTTGTGATTGTATTGTGTATTTGGCACTGTTTGGCACTGTTTGGTGAAAACCTGCGGGGATATGATCCTCAACACTCTGTAAGAAACCAAGGGCGCACTAGTAGTGTACTACATTGAGCATGAAAACACCGGTATCTCACATTAGAATACTAATTATATAATTATTATAGACTTTTTTCGCATATGCCTCCAATATCTCCAAATATCTCCAAATCATCCACTTAACAATACAATGATTGCGGATGACGTGTGGCTCTGGGATATTTGCAGAAAGTTTAGGGTCATCAGTGAATGAGCTGGCAAGCGTTTCATATCGTTTCTTCCTCTGGGTGAATCGAAAGAAATTACTTTGTTGTGGTAAACTCTTCCAGTTTTGCTGTTTGATCTGTTTGACTCAAGTTTGCTTTGCGCGCTCCATCGCCAGGTTGCAAAAAGAGTCTGCCACTGTCGCCTTTGTCGTGAAGGATCTAGTGCTCAAATGTTTTGAGAAGCTTCACCTGCCTGTGATCCATGTCGTTTTTTTGTCCTCTCCATCGGTAGAGTGGGTAGAAGATGGGCAGCTTGGGTCGCGCCAAAATCCTGCAGGAGGAGCTGGAAGTTCGGATCTCCATGGGCGGCCCCGAGGGCAGAGCCAACTTCGCAGCATTTGGATGTTCAGCTCCAGTCCTAAGGCCCTTCCAATTCCCACAAGACCACGGCCAAGCCACATAAGTACACATAAGTTATTACGTAAGCATTACATGAGCCACATTTCCAAATACCAAAATGCTTCGAGCGGATTTGATTTTGAGATAATGAAGCAAAACCATGTGCACCAGGGTGTTGTTAACAGATGGCGGCAGCGAAGGTTTGATTATGTTTGATTCTTCTGAACCGTGGTAGCGCTTTCCCTGGAGCCAAGAGGAACCGCTTTGAATTTATCGGGATTGCATAATTTTCAGACAACAAAAAACACCAAATCCCTCTGAACCGTCTCTTCACTGGGATTACATTCCATGATATTCCACACTCCTAGTAGCTAGAGATAAGATGTATCAGGCAGTGGTTGGAGAAGTTGCAGACCATGGCTAGGGCAGGGCACTTGCGCAAGAGCTATGGTGGTGCATTGGACTTTGAGGTCCCCTGCTGCAGTGACACTCAAATGAAAGAAATTGCCATGAATGACCAGCTTCCAACATGATTTATTGAATTTTATTGATATATATATATATATATATATTTGACATTGATACATTTTCTGTTATGTTTGCCGGCAGCCTAGGCTCCGCGGCTCTCATGGATGGAGCAGGACGCTGGGACTGAAAGGTAATCTGGATGTGGGTGATGAGTTTAGGCTTTTGTAAAGTTTGCCTGTTTGCCACTTTTTCCTCCGATTCATTGATATCACCAACATGTTGGTGTGAGTTAAACTGATTTTCGCAGGTAAATCGGTAATTCTTGTATGTTCTGGTATGCAATTGTTTTCCCCGGTAACCTCCTCAGTGGCAATACGTGTGATCTTCAATCATTGATTAACATGAATAACAAGGACTAACAAGGTTTCAGGTTGTTGCAAGTATGGCTGGTGATGTGTTTGAAAGGCCCAAAATTTTTTTGGTCGAACAGGGCCTGTTTATGCCTGTTTGTATTGAATTGTCACCTTTTTTCCAGGTCACTTTTTCTTCAAGTCTTTTGCTGACGACCGGACCGTGAGCTTGCATTTCCACGGGCTCCAAGTCACAGTGATTTATTGTAGTTTTGCTGCCCGCTCTAGGAGAGTGGTGGGGGTGACAGTCGTGAAGGTTTGGGAGATCTCTCGCCGCTATCTCCGAAGAGTGAAGGCAGGAACTTATTTGCCATCACTCTTTTCGATGTGATTCAAGCAGATCTGTGAAATTGCCGATAGCTACCTTACCGAGTTTTGATGATTCTTGTTACAAGGGGTTGCTTGTAGGCTGGCTTGCCAGTAAGCATTATACTTTCAAAGCTTACGGGCTCATGCAAACACGGAGGGAATTCAAGACGGGCATATGCCCTTTTGGAAAAATTGGAAAGCACAACGCAGCCTGAACTCATCTGAACTCCAATCTCTCAATATCTCTCAATATCTCTCAATGCTCAAAAGTATCAAAAGTATTCAAAAGTCAGTTTACTTTGCACCAGGTGGTGCACTCCGTTGTGAGTCCGAGCAGGTGCGCCTGACGGTTGTGTAAGACACGTTCGATACTGAGCCATGATATGCCATGATTTTTGAAAATTTTTGATATGCCTGATATGCTCAAAATGTCAAATGATTGTGATTTACCCAGAAATCGTGGCGGTCTCATCTCGATGCTGGCGAAATTCTGTGTGACATTCAATATGTAATAGTAAGTCAATTTTTGTTGGAGGAAAATGACACAAAATACAGAGCCAAACCGCAGCTCCGAGCAGTTGCTACATTTAATGTTGCATCATGTGGCGTCAGTGTTTTTTGAGTGGGTTTGTTTAATTAATGCCCTAAGGCTTTGATGTTCATTCGTTCTGGACCAGGCTCATATCATTGATATTAATATGATATATGATATACCCCCTGCATGAGAAGATGTTCCCTCGCATAGGCTCCAGTGATCACCAGTGAAGCTCGCCGTTTTTCCTTTTTCTTTTGAGAGGGACGCCGCAAAGACCAAAACCTGCACGTTTCTTCCGTTGTTCCGTTCTCTACTTTGAAACTTTTGGGCCTGTGCATAGGACACTTGCCACTGACCACGATGCCTATGGTTATGTCATGTTATGTTCTGTTATGTTATGTTATTAACTTGAGTTATGTTATGTTATGTTATGTTGGTCTTTGTGTGTTGTTACAAGGCTTTTGCAACCCATTTCCACATTTTCCACGTAGATGCTTTCACCTTCAACTGACAGGACGATGATCCGTTCGTGCCCTGCTTGCAAATGAACAGAGACAGAGGACCCGTCGTAGGATCCCACTTGATTCGATGTGCTTGCAGAGGCGTTGACTGGACAAACAATGGAGTGGCCCTGCCACAAGACATGTCCACCCATTTTTGTTCCAGTGGATCTACCATCATGTGACCGGATTAGCAACGTCCTGGGCTGTTACATGACGGGCACTTAGAAAAAACTGATTTGTCAAAATGATTGGCAATTACGTCCCAAGTTTTGTTGGTACCGTTTGTAGACTGGGTTTGACACTATTTGACACTAGGACCTTAGGTATGCACTGTGGTTTCACTCGTTCTGTTGCTTGGACTACAGCTTGGAAATGGTTCCAGCAGTGCCTCGGCCGGCTGAGGCTATTTGGGCCAGGCTTCGGCCTAGCTTCTGTGCAGAAATGCAGAAGGCGACATTTGAATTTTGAGTTGGTTGGAATCCATTATATTTTTTCATATTATTTCATTTATTTCCAATATTTTTCAAGTTCTAGCCTTGAACACGTCAGATCTTCTACAGTGATTGCCTTTTGTTCATCGTGTTTTCCTTTGAGCATGGCTGTGACCATAAGTACGTGACCAAGCGCTCAGACTGAGCAGACACAACATGCAAGACATACTGTACAGATCTGTACAGTGTTTGCCAAACATTCAGTTGGTTTCAGTTGCCAAGTTTGCCAAACGGGCCAAACAGTCCAACTCTGCCCCTTTCATAGTCAAACAGTCTCATCAAGGCAGTTGAGTCAGCTGAACAACGGGAAGCCATGCAGATGAACAAACAAAGGTGCTCTCCGCATGTATTTCGCATGCAGAGGTTTGACACAGGAAAACCAGGAAAATATTCTTTGTGTGCTGGTGTGGCCGTACCAACTGGACTTAGTTTGCCACGCCACTGAATTCCAGTCACTTTTATGTGGGTCGCTGGTTGGTGCGACATGCTGGCAGTGTGTGTGTGTGTGTGGTTGGAGGGTTCTGAAGTTTGTGGGGGCATCCAGACCAGCTGACAGCAAAAAAGACCTATTAGCGTGTGCTGGCCAGCCTTGAACTTTGGCTCAAAAACAATGGATAATGATGGACAGTGTCTAAAGTATAAAGATTAGAAGATTGGAGAGAGAGGCTCATGCTACAATGTCCCAGTCTGAAGGCTAAAATCCTTGAGTCAGTGTGAGCTTCTTGGCTTTTGCAGGAAAGACATGCTTTAATACAACTACGGTTCTTCTGATTTTTTTGAAAATTGTAATCAATCATTAGATAAGTTTAATCAATTGATTTGAAGCCCTTGAACCGAGAACATCATATCAATTCAATACTTGCCCGTTCACTAAATGTGGGCCATCGCTTTGCCTTTGCAATGCATCGAGCTGCCAACTTTCTTTGGCCAACGCTTGTGATTGCTCTGAGAAGTGATGGGCCATGCAGCGAATGGTTTGACAACGCTTGGTTGAAGTCAGAAGGACCTGCCGGAATTTGTGTTATATATGTGAAAGCTCGTTTTGGAGTTATCGCATTCTAGATGCATGTTTCAAGGGTCCTGGGCTTCACGGTGCATAATTTTTTAATATTTAAAACGGCCACAGTCTGCAGGCTTCAGCGCTGATGTGTGCTGCTGGGGCAATCACTCGGCATGTTGGCATGGCACAGATTTCAGTTACGAAAACTGCTGCAGCGACTTCAATGTTCAGGATTTGCGGGAAGGTCTTGCTGCTCTTGGAGACTTTGGCACTGCCTGAGTGAAGCCTGAGTGAATGCCCGCAAATCACTGGTTTTTACTTTGAGAAATTATCAAGATTTAATCAACGCACTGAATTATCGGGCTAGACAACTCCATTGCCTCCAGAATCAAGGCTCTCGGTATGGTTTTGCGTTAATAAAGTTCAACAAAGGTTCATTTGTTAGTTGATTTCTATTGATTTCTGATATTCCTGCAGGGTTTCCAGAAACCCAGGACATCAAGAGCTAGATGATGCCGTCCTGGCAGAGGCAGCGCTGCCTCTCAGCCGCCCAGGGGATGATTTTGCCATCCGAGCTGAAGAAATTGGACAGCCTGGACAGCTGAGGTCCCTGACTTCGCCCTCGAGTTTCTTCCAGCAAGTGGCACCCGCTGCGGCGAAGGTGCTGAAACGGAGTGGCTCAATGGAGCAAATGGAAGAATTGGAAGGTGTGGTGCTGTTTATAATGACCGCACCTGGGAATTTCGCAAGGAGAGAAGCGATCAGAAAGACCTGGCTGCAGATGCTGGCTTGGCCGGGGACAGAGACAGTGAGGTACATATTCGTAATGTGTGCCCCTGATAATATGACCATGTCTCGTGTGGAGCAGTTGCATGCACAGCTCCGGAAAGAGCAGCAGCACTTCCAAGATTTGTTAATTTTGCCATGGCTGGAAGATGTTTATTGGGGTTGGCAGCACGCTGCGAAGACGTTCCTTGCGCTGTTGGCTGTTCTCGAGCGACAACCCTTCGCAAAACATTTTGCTTGTTTGCATGATGACGTTTATGTAAACCTTCAGAAGCTGGTGGAGATACTGAAGGCGCCTTACAACGATGGCCTATATTTGGGAAATGCCTATGCTGGACATGAGTTTGTGGGCCACCGTAGGGATGATGCTACAGAGTACCAAATCATGCATGGACATCTCAAGATGCCCATTGTTATGAAAGGAGGCCTGTGGGTCGTGGACAATGCTTTGGCCCAATGGGTGGTTGCTTCAATGAGCAGTGCTACAGCCAAAGTCCCGTGGCGTCTCTGGCCATCTGATGATGACACTGTGGGATTGGTTTTTGGCGAACTGGACATTCAGCGACCTCACAGCTTGCGGCACGGCATTGAGTAGCTGAGCTGGCAAATGAACATGGTTGTTCAGTGTTTTCCAAGAAGTGTTCTCAACATTTCTCAATTCTATGATTATCTAATATTATCTATATATATATATATATCATTGATCATGATTAGTTCCAGAGATTTCTATAGCGTAGGCCGGCATTGAATGACATGCAGCATACGTGACGATAGTTTACGCAATTCTGAGGTGGTTTGATTGGCGCCTTCAGGACCGTTGTGATGGAGATCATCTTGTCGTAGCGCACGACCTGAAAACCCCGCGAGAGCTCTGGGATTTTTGGGCCCGGCAGTTGGTTTACGGCAACAGTTGCCATGGCCAACAGGGTGGACAAGTCCGAAACAGCTCTAGACCAGAAGACTTTTTGCTTGGTACCGTCACTTGAGAGCTGGGGGTACTGCTGCAATCTGCAACAGAAGCAGCAAAATGCATCGGTGGCGGGTAGTGGCAAGACCGGATTAAGAACCCATCCTAAAGGGATTGAATAAACGCCCCAGACAAAAAAAAAACAATCGACTCATTGATGAGGAACGAGATCTTGATTCTAATGGAAACAGCTGACAAGTAGCATCCATGACGGGTCAATAGGGAAGGGTCACTCGGCAACCCTGGAATCTGTAACCTCACTTTAGAATAAAAGGGAATATATAATGCTAATTAGATTAGTACCACTAAAAATCCGGGGGTCAGAGAGAGTATTTACAATACGAGGAGTCGCACCACTGTTGGGGGGAGAAACCACCTAATTTTGTTGGGTGCCAAGGGTTATTGCATAATAGGGTGGTATTATTAACGTTGTTGATGCACACTTTACATTATTGACCAAGTGAAGACTTTGCTATATAACATGTCCCTTTGCTTCGTCAGCTGAAAGCCAATTTCTGGCACACCTGATTGGTCAGGGCTCTCGCTCTTCCTCTCTCTTTTTTGTGTGTGCTGTGTCGACTTCGTTGCCTCATATTGGTACGTCATGGCACCAATTCTGCCAGGGTGGAGACGGTGAAAGACTCTTGGCAAACTTTCGGGTGAGTTCCTTGAAGTTGGAATACGGTGGCGTGGAGAATGCTAGCACATCATTGCACATGAGTTGTGAGACCAATTGTCAGCAGCACTACTCCAAGTGTACAAACTTTCAAACTGAACTTGCATAATTAGTTCATGTAAAATATAGTAATCATGAGTTACATGCGCAATTTTGTTACGAAAACGCCCACATGTGCGACATGTGTCAAAACATTGCTTGCAATCTTTCATGCTTGCTTCAAGAAGCTTCAGCTAGGTTTCCATTGAACCGTAGTGCAAGTGGTTGGTTCGCGTTTAATCGCTTCTCCTTAAGAAGCCATTAGAGTGTCACTATCAAACTGCTTTCAGGATTGTGATTTGGAGGACTCATCTGAGGAGCAGCATGATTTCCCTCCGTGTTGAAAGACAAAGTGGGGAACACCGCTCAAACTGGTACTGCCAACAGAATCCTATTTTCCCCTGAACCTGAGACAACATGAGTCTGTATTTGGTGATCAGAAGTTCAGGTCATACAAGTAGTGACTCAGGTGGGCCCACCAGAGTGTTGCTATTTTGTTTGATTGTCATATGGCTCACACTTATTCCAGGAGGAGGCAGCTGCTGCAGATACTTGGCAGCTGAATTCAGACTCTGCGCCGTGGTGTCATGATTGTCTCGTTCCGGATGCTACAGCATTTTCTTATTGTCATCCAACGTCATCCATACTTCTTGTCCGGACATAGAAAGCACGCTGTTATTTATGTGCTCTTGTACTTTCTGCATCTTTCTCCGTTTTATGCCAGTTTGTGCGCTTGCTGTGGTCTGTAGAGTTTGAACGTCAACCCCATATACTTTTTTTTGAGTGGCATTCATGGTTGGTAACTGCTTTGGCTCTGAGGACACGAACGAAAATAGCGGCTCCGATTCGACCGAGGCTGAAGAAGGCTTGGGTAGGGTGTGATCGGCGTGGATCGCAAGGAGCTGGGAGACGAGCCATCGTAAATGTGTTGTACTAGCCTTCTTTAGGCATCCACTCAAAGGTGTGGGATCCTGATCCCTATCCTTATCATTTATACATATTTATACGGATTATACGGTTTCTACTTTCAAGGGGGTCCTGAATCCTATGTCACTTCCATGTTCCCCCAAAGGGTACAGACACAGCCCAACCAGTCTAGAGTCTAGAGGCTGACGTGTTGCACATTGCATCATAGGTTGCAACAGAACATAACTTATAAAATGAATTACGCAAGTGAAAATGCACGAACGTGCGTATGAATCTTATAGCCTGTATGCAAAACATGTTTTGAGTTTCAAAGGCTTTGGGCATTTTGTATTTTCAAATCCGGGCGGGGTCAACCGGCAAGCTGCGTCAGATGTACCTTTGGAGCGCTTGAAGCGGCTGGAGAAGCGCTTGAAATACCACAGACATGGCCTGCGAAAGGCAGATGGTGCAAATTAAATGCGGATGTCCATAAATTGGGTCCATTGGTCTGTTTGGTTGGCCACACTGACAAAATTTCCATGACACCAGGCTTTGAGAGAAGGAGCACCTTGGAAGCAGTCAAAACAGGCGGAAACACATGATGAATTGGCAATAGTAAAGAACTGAAAGCCCTGTGGTGCCTATGCTGCTGCCAAGGAGAGGGATGCGGCTGAAATCCTCTCTTACTTCGGTGAGCCTCCAGCACCACGGTTGAGGGGTTCTTTAGCTTCATTGCAGGAGGGGAGCTTTGGGTGAGCAATGGAGCAATGGCTTTTGCAGCAGTATGGCTTTGGCCTGTATTCATTCTTAAATGTTTTCCCATATCATGGGGGCACCCACCATCTATGGCTTTTCGCATTGGCAGGAATTCCTAGTAAACGTCAACACCTTTGCCAAGCACTTTGCATGTGCTGTGCGTGAGGCTGAATAGAAGATCGCATTAGACAGTTCAGGGATGGTGCCACAGACTACAACCTGAAATATCCAGCCAATGTTTGTTGATTCAAGAGGGTCGGAGGAACAGGTCGTCAGAAAAAATGTTGACTTGTTGAGCTGCTCTCGAAAGAGCTACAAGAGGAGCCGAGCCGAGAGGAGCCACACACACACGCACACACGCACACATATATGATATAAATTGATATGATATAATATATATATATAATTATATATATATATATATTATATAATATTATTACGTGGAACCTTTTTCAGATATTTGATTTCCGTTACCACAGGTGCGCGCTCATCATCAGCGTCAGCGGAGCGACTCTCTTGCTCGGCGCATGGGGCAGGACCATCAAATTGCTCGGAGATATATATTATATATAATTATAATATTATATGATATGTGTATATTCTCAAACCAGCTCTGCCACCACAGCACCAGTACTGGGCAACAACATGCACATGCTCAATGTAAAGGTGATGCTGATGCAATGATAGTTGGACTTTTAAATACTTTTAATCATATAATATAATACTACATGTGCATACATGTGCATACTAGCTTAGATTATTTTAGGTTTGATTTGGTATTTATATATATATATATATATTATTTCCAAGTATGATTCAATATTACTTCCTTGATTTCTTTGGCTGTGCGACTCTGGCTTGCATAGCTGACCACCTTTATTTGCAGCTGGGGCTGTCTGTCACATAGAATCGAATCCATGATCGGCGTTGAAGCTTGTTGAACAGGGAAAACCTTCCAGTGCGTTTTTTCATTGCGCATTTGAGTGCGAAACGGACTGGTGATTCATGTCATGGCTTCTGCACGTGGCTGCTGCACGTGGCTGCTGCACGTGTTTGCAGGACACTTCGAGGCCAGTTTCAGTTTATGGCTGCATTCTCTTTTGGACGTCAACATTCCCTAAAACTAGACGGGGTTTGATGGCAGCAGTTGTGCAAGCGTGTCCCTCGTTGCATTCCAGACCCAGGCGGTTCGCACGCAGCAGCAGCACTGGTGCTATTGGTCGTACTGAAACTGCTGCTCCAAGTGGGCAGCCGCGGCGACTGCGGCGCACCAAGACGCGTGTCTGGTTTCAATTTGTGATCTGTTTTGAATTGTTTATTTATATTGTTTATTATTGTTTATTATAATTAATTATGTGTCATTTTTTTGATATATATTATATACACTGGGTAATTGGTTTGCTCCCGAAAACACTCCTGACTTGCAAATGAGTCGAAGAGATCGCCTGGCAGAATTTGCAATTGCAAATTGCAATTGCCATTCCATGGGCTATAAATTGTGCACAACGCCCCGGAAGGATTCCCTCTTTCCCACCAAATTGACCGGCGAAGACACTCTTGGGATCCATTGGGGTGTTCTCCTTGATATATTCCGATACAGACAAATGCCATTAAAGGGGCCCACAGATCGTTGCCTCTATTAGCCAAGATTAGCCAAGCCTGACTTGGAAGTTAAATACCAGTAGTACCGCACAAGGCGGTGGCGGAAGTTTCAGAATAGGAAACCTATAGGAGACGTTGGTTGTGTGAATCACGGATGGCAGAGCGAATCCACTGATTGACCGAAAGGTGGTTGGAGTTGTGTTTGCTGGAGTGGTTGCAATGGTTGCAGTGGTCACCTCACCCACAACTGCTGGATGTAGTGTGA
>Ga0126342_10017318_pt1 | contig 12469 bp, 11 predicted proteins | sample Cyp1metagenome_FD_92528 | JGI IMG/M metagenome (GOLD analysis project Ga0126342, IMG submission 92528) | Coral microbial communities from Lord Howe Island, Old Settlement Bay, Australia - Cyphastrea 1 metagenome | ecosystem: Host-associated > Invertebrates > Cnidaria > Coral ...
AATGCCAGAATTTCATGTCAGACAGAATGCCAGAATTTCATGTCAGACAGAATGCCAGAAAGACTGCCGAATAGAATGTCAGAGAAAATGCCAGAGAAAATGCCAGATAGAATGTCAGACAGATTGTCAGAATGAATGTCAGATAGAATGCCAGAAGGACTGCCAAATAGAATGTCAGAATGCATGTTGGATAGAAAGCAGAGAAAATGCCGGATAGAATGTCAGACAGAATGTCAGAATATATGTCAGATAGAATGCCAGAAAGACTGCCGAATAGAATGTCAGAATGAATGTCAGATAGCATGCCAGAGAAAATGCCAGATAGAATGTCAAACGGAATGTCAGAATACATGTCAGATAGAATGCCAGAAAGACTACCGAATAGAATGTCAGAATGCATGTCAGATAAAATGCCAGAGAAAATGCCAGATAGAATGCCAGAATTTCATGTCAGGTAGAATGCCAGAAAAACTGCCGAATAGAATGTCAGAGAAAATGCCAGAGAAAATGCCAGATAAAATGTCAGACAGAATGTCAGAAGGAATGTCAGATACAAGTAGAATGCCAGAAGGACTGCCAAATAGAATGTCAGAATGCATGTCAGATAGAAAGCAGAGAAAATGCCGGATAGAATGTCAGACAGAATGTCAGAATTTATGTCAGACAGAATGCCAGGAAGACTGCGGAATAGAATGTCAGAATGAATGTCAGGCAGAATGCCATAGAAAATGCCAGATAGAATGTCAAACGGAATGTCAGAATACATGTCAGATAGAATGCCACAATATAGGCTATGTATATATATATATATAATATTCCATATATACTTCGAGATGATATGTCAGAAACTATGTCAGAATAGTGTGTCAGGGTGGGGTCACTCGAAGTAAGTCAGTTTCTTGTGTAAGGCTTGATGTGTCCTGATGCATCACCTTTTTTTTTTGGTGGTTTGGAAAAACACACACGCACACACACACACACTGGTGAAAACACGCAGCTTGAAACATGCTGCAGGAGCAAAACTCTAAAAATGGCTATGGCTTCTCAGGCGTGACATGTAGCTAACAATGCATATTTTGATATTTCAAAAGGAGTCGAGAGGGATTGTGTTAACTTGCCAGAATCACAATTTTTGATGATCAGCTATGAGCATGGCAATATCACTACAGAAATGGGGTCCGGTCCGCATCATGGTTTCGTCTCAGCATGGCTTGTGGGAAGGGTTAATGTTCGCACCTTGCCAGCCAGGATCTGGAAGACTTTGTCCTCAGGGCCAATCGTGTCTTTGTGGTAAAAATAGAAACGGGGGTTTGGTAAACCACAAACAAAACAGTCAATCCGATCCGCCTAATGTTAGAGCCACCCCATTCCATGGTCCCAAATATGTGTCTCTGAATCCCCTCTTAAACCATGGGTTCGTGTGCGTGTGTGTATTTTGTATAAACGGGGGCTCGGATTTGTTTCCCTGATTAACTATCAGAAAGGGAGCTATATAAATTGGTTGGTGAAAATACCTCAATGACATTGATATATCCCATTAATATACCAAATGAATCACCATTCTTAATGGTTAACCTCCGTTAAACCACCATGTCACTCATATCCATTAGTAGAAGTTACCAGTCGTACCGCACAAGGCGGTGGCGGAAGTTTCAGGATAGGAAACCTATAGGAGAGCTTGGTTGTTGTGAATCACGGATGGCAGAGCGAATCCACTGATGGACCAAAAGGTGGTGGGAGCTGTGTTTTTTGGAGTGGTTGCAATGGTTGCAGCGGTCACCTCACCACAGCTGCTGGATGTAGTGTGGTGTAGTGCAGTTGTAGTTGTAGTTGTAGTTGTAGTGTAGTGGAGTTGTAGTTGTATTGTAGTGTAATTAGTGTAGTGTAGCTGTAGTTGCAGCTGCAGTTGTAGTTGTGATGTGGTGCAATTAGTGTATATAGTGTAGTGTAGTGCAGTGTAGCGTACTGTAGTGTTTTGTACTGTGGTGTAGTGTAGTGTAGTATACTGTAGTGTAGTGTGAAGTAGTGTAGTTGCAGTTCTAGCTGTAGTTGTAGTTGTGGTGTAGTGTTGTGTAACTAGTGTAGTGTAGCCTAAGGTAATGTAGTTGTAGCTGCAGTTGTAGTTGTAATGTAGTTGTAGTTGTAGTTTTAGTGTAGTGTAATGTATTGTCGTTGTCGTTGTCGCAGTCGCAGTCGCTGTAGGAGTAGGAGGAGTAGGAGGAGTAGTAGAAGAAGCAGCAGCAGCAGTAGTAGTAGTAGTCGTCGTCGTCGTCGTCGTAGTAGCAGTAGCAGTAGCAGCAGCAGTAGTAGAAGCAGTAGTAGCAGTAGCAGTAGTAGCAGCAGCAGCAGCAGTAGTAGTAGTAATAGTAGTCGTAGCAGCAGCAGCAGCAGCAGCAGGAGGAGGAGGAGGAGGAGGAGGAGGAGTAGTAGTAGTAGTACTAGTACTAGTACTAGTACTAGTAGTAGTACTAGTACTAGTAGCAGTAGCAGTAGCAGTAGCAGTAGCAGTAGCAGGCTGTTGTTGCTGTTGTTGCTGTTGCTGCTGTTGTTGGTGTTGTTGTTGTTGCTGTTGTTGTTGTAGTTAGTGTTGTGTAGTTAGTGTTGTGTAATTAGAGTTGTGTTATTGGAGTCGTGTAATTAGTGTTGTGTGATTAGTGCTGTGTAAGTAGTGTAGTGCAGTGATTAGTGTAGTGTGGTAATTAGTGTAGTTTAATGTAGCGGATTGATTCGTATTTATACTTGTAGTATCTTGTAGTTATAGTAGTAGTGTAGTGTAGTATAGTGGTAGTGGTAGTGGTAATTGTAGTTGTAGTTGTCTGTCTGTCTGTCTATCTATCTGTCTATCTGTCTACCTGCAAGCTTGAAAATGAACCTATTCTGCGAGACTTCCTCAATTTTTTGAATTTGACAACATCATAAACACAGCAATTCTGCGAGACTTCCTCAATGTCTGTTCGAAGTGACAAGAGCAAAAAACGAAGCAATTCTGCGAGACTTCCTAATTTTCTGATGGTGACAACATAAAAAACGAACCAATTCTGCGTGACTTCCTTCAAAAATGGACGTTGAGTGCAGAGCTGTCTCTTGTATTGCGTCTGCCACGCGAAATGCATCTTTCCAGATCCCCTTCAAATGTCCCACGGCTGCCATCGTTTTTGGAAGTGCCGCAAAACCCTCACGTTTTGCTCCCTTTTGGCAAGGTGCTGAATCCCTTGCGCCTGCCACGCGACAGGACATCCGAACGTCCAAAAGTGGTCCAAACATGTGGCGTTTTGACTTCGAAATGTGCTTCGCGCCACAACGGCGTGCACTTTTTCAACATCTGAACTTCCAAAAGTGCTCCGCACCCGTCAGTTTTTTGCACTTTTGACTTGGCAATGTGCTTCGCGCCACAACGGCGTGCACTTCTTCAACATCTGAACTTCCACAAGTGCTCCGAGACCTTCAGTTTTTAACACTTTTGACTTGGCAATGTGCTTCGCGCCACAATGGCGTGCACTTTTTCAACATCTGAACTTCCAAAAGTGCTCCGAACCCGTCAGTTTTTTGCACTTTTGACTTGGCAATGTGCTTCGCGCCACAACGGCATGCACTTTTTCAACATCTGAACCTCCAAAAATTTCCGAGACCGTCAGTTTTCAACATTGTTGACTTGGCAATGTGCTTCGCACCACAATGGCGTGCACTTTTTCGGCATCTGAACTTCCAAAAGTGATCCGACACTGAGGCGTTTTGTACATTTTGACTTGGCAATGTGCTTCGCGCCACAACGGCGTGCACTTTTTCGACTCTCAACTTCCAAACGTGGTCTGACAATAGTATAGAATAGTGTGTTTTGAGCATTTTGACTTCCAAATGTGCTTTGCGCCACAACGGCGTGCAACTTTTCATCTCTTATCTGGCCACATGGCTCCGCACCCGCCGCTTTAGCGAGCCTACTTTTCGACCCTCCGGAGCCACAAACCATTGGAAAAAACACAGTGGTTCGCGACTTTTCTACCTTTTCGCGCACCTGGATCTTCTTTCTTCGGAGACTTTCTCGTTTTGATCTTCTTTCTTCTTCGCTTCTCTTCTCTGACTCTTCCCATCTCTGCTTTTCATCTGTCCATATTGTCGGAAGTTTGACTTCTAAACTTCCGTCGACAATAGTGGTGCAATGGAAAAAGGCCATGGCTTGATTGAGAGCATCAGAAAGGCTTGAAACCAAGGAGTAGCACGTGGACACTTCAATAAGCAACCTCATCGGGTTGGCGAAAAGTCACAAAAGACAACAATATTGGAAACCCACGTCTCTATCAACTAACTTACTTGAGGCTCATTTGATCAACATACTAAAATCTAACGGTATCATATCCTCATGAAATTGTTAGTTGTGTACCCCAATTTCTCTCCCATAGCCATCTTTTTTAGAGCATCTGCCATGCTTTCTTCGCTCGCCGCGCCAAGGTGCCAAGAGGTGTTGAATCTGCGGTGCGGCGTGTGGGAATTCTTTGATCCACGCCTCAGTCCACGGAAATCTCGATGGGATCCAATCAACCCCTAGAAAATACTATGGGTGTAGAAAAGTTTTTGGTATTTTTTTGCCTCAGGTTTTGGATTTTCTTTTGGCTTTCTTTCCAGATACCATTTGCCTTGTATTTGCAACAGTTTGGAACTAGAACCTGTCATTTTGCATGGTATTTGCTACATTTTGGCATGGTAACTTTGCATTTTGCATGGTATTTGCTACATTTGGCCATGTTCGCCTTCCACTTTTGCATGGTATTTGTCACATTTTGGCATTTCAACCTGTGATTTGCATAGCATCTGCTACATTTTGGTACTTCAAACGTTCATGTGGGTCTCTTGAGGGTTTCATTTAAGGTTTCATTTCGGATTTTATTTAGGGCTTCAGGCTTAATTTCGGGTTTCATTTAGGGTTTCTTTAGGGTTTCATTTAGGGTTTCATTTAGGGTTTCTTTAGGGTTAAATTTAGAGTTTTATTTAGTTTTTTTTCCGGTTTCATGTAGGGTCTCTTATCGGGATTTCCTATCAGGAGTTCTAAACGTTCAAATGGGTTTCTTTAGGGCTACTTTAAGGTTTCATTTAGGGTTTCTTTAGGGTTTCTTTAGGGTTTCATTTAGGGTTTCTTTAGGGTTTCAGTTTGGGTTTCATTAAGGGTCTCGTTTAGGGTTTCAATTTAGAGTTTCATTTAGGGTTTCTTTAGGCTGTCAATTTAGGGTTTCAGCTAAGATGTCAGTTAAGGTTTTCATTTAGTTTTTTTTTTCAGTGTGTTGTCTAGGGTTTCTTTGGGATGTCATTTAGGGTGTAATTTAATTAAAGTCTTTAGGGTTTCATTTGTGGTTTCTTTAGTATTAATTCATGGTTTCTTTAGGGTTCATCTAGGGCTTCATGTAGGGTTTCTTATCAGGATTTGTTTAGGGTTTCTTTGGATTTCACCTAGGGTCTCTCCAGGGTTTCATTTAGGATACAAACAGAACAGAATAAAGCAAAAGAAAATGAAAGACAAAGAGACAAAAAGACAGGAAGCAAAGAAGCAAAGGAGCAGGAAGTAGAGCAGCAAAAACGCATGACCGAAGAAAAGAAAAAGTAGATAGTAGAAGTAGCAAGGCAAAGAAGTAAAAACGCAGAGAAGCCGGGAAAACAGAGAAGCAGAAAGGCACAGAAGCAGGGAAAGGAAACAGCAGAAAATCAGAATAAGCAGAGAAGCAGGAAAAGCAGAGAAGCAGGAAAAGCAGAGAAGCAATGAAAGCAGAGAAGCAGAAAAGCAGAGAGCAGAAAAGCAGAAAAGCAGAGAAACAGGAAAGCATAGAACCAGGAACCCACCCAAAAAATCAAAACCTGCCGCGAAAAAAACAAAAAACAACAAATAGCCCTCCAAATACTATAATAATTGGATGTTATTGGGTTATCATGAACTCATAAACCATAGTTATTTGAGCTATAAACCAACTTTGCTATCTTGGCGACAGCTGGGACAATTAATGGAAACCAATCAATCGATATTCCCATTGAATCGATGGGTTGAACGGATCAAACAGACATGAAGATAACTCGTGTTTTGTTTCGATCAAGAGATGTCAAAGTGCAAGGATAAAGCCTGGAACGATCATGGCATATCTGGATTTTAAAAAAGGGATCGCTGACCAAAGGTTTTGAACCACAGCCATGAAGGATCCAAGAAACTGCTGGATAAATCCATCACCGTGATAATATTTAGTGTGGATGTATGTGGATGCTCATGACCCTCAATGATAAAACCAATGATTACAATACATTTGGGGCCTATTTAGCGCAAACAACTATACAATGTTCATTGCAGATCCCATAGCTACAGCCACAATCGCTCCCAAAGGCTTTCCGCAAGGTATCAAAGCAGAACTGTGAAATCCCTACGACTTTGACCCTTGACTGTACATGTGACAAGTCACCTGCCGTGATGAGGAACTGCGTTCAGTTGTGAGAATGCCCAGCCAAGGACAGAATCTACAAGCAGAATGCAATGTTTAAAGTCTCCCTGAATAAATCCATGCTTCTCTACTCGACATGGTTCTCCAATTTGTTGCTCCTGAGACTTGTCATCATACTGATGAAAGATGTTACAACTTGGACATGTATGAAGTCAATGTAAATCCCCCACATCCTCAACCTCGGGTACTTCCCCCAAGGGCAATTTGAGTGGGAGACCATTTGTCTATCAATTGTGTCAACTTTATCAACTGACCATGAACCCGTTCAGCTACATACTTTTTGTGACATACTGTGGTTGCAAAATCACCAGTTGGTAGATGGTAAACATCCCTTATAATCCCATTATGTAATATATTTATAGTATGATTTAGAGTGTTTCATAGTTACTATCTACCACGATTATGTATAGATAGATTTTTAATTGTAGATATATACTCATATAATCCCATTATTTACCAGTTGAGTTACCGATGGGGTCCCAGATCCACAACTGGTCGCGCTGTCGTTCGGGTGTCCCTTGCGCGCGCGGAGAGATAGCGCTGGCTCGTCTCCCACGGCCTGATCATGGAATTGATGTGAATTTCTCGGAAATTATGACATGTTAAACATATATATATTGTTATAGTTATATATATATAGTTATATATATATAGTTATATATATAGTTATATATATATAGTTATATGTATATATATATACACGTATATACGTCGCATTATACGTTGCGACCAGTTGTGTCAAGTACTGACGCAAAAAATTCACACATAGAAATTATAAATAATTATATAATATAGTTTATCCATGTTTATCCACGCTTATCCATGAACTTTATATAAATGAATGTACCAATGCATGTGACTGGGGGATGTAAGCATCAAAAGCGAGAATTCGGCAAAAAATGAAAATCCATCAAACCAGTTTTCATTTCATAGCAACCAGGCTTTTTTTGTAAGAGCTTTTTGATGGCCCTTCTCTTCCACTGTTTCCAGGTCCCCAGCTTGTCTATCTTTCAAGGACCATATTATATTGGGAATGGGCTTATTGTACGCTTAAGACACATTTGCTGAGTCATTGCTTTTGTTTACAACCATGTCTAAATTAACCTCCTTAAAAACACTGGGGTTGATTCCTGGTGGGGTTTACCACATGAACATACATGAACCTTGGAGGCTTCGCAAAATAAGGTTACAGGCTACAGGAATATAACTCCCTTATCTGCTGGGTTTGGACTGCATGAAATGTTTCTGTGGCTGGCCATTTGGGGTGAGAAATAACATGTGGTGAAACACAAAAACAAACTTGACCATCTGTGTAGATCTGTGCGTTTCTCATCCCACATCCTTAGAAACCAAATGATTTGGTGAAACTTGATGTCTAGCATTTGGTAAAGCACTAAATTGGCCCAGAGTCAACATGCAATTTGGTACTCGCAAAGCTTCACAGAAATTGTCTCCATTCTTGACTACTAATGATATAATGGGATATATAATACATATATTTAATAATAGTGGGATATAATGGGAATATATATATATAGTGTATATATCTTGATCTTTTCCAATGGGGTTGGTGTCATCTTTCTCTTGACTCGTCTCATCCTGGCCCAGCAAACCCACCCAAGGCAGTACCGCTCGGTGGATGTTGGGGATGCCATAACATTCAAATCTGATATATGCAATAATAATATGTAACAAATATTCCGCACTAAACCACCTAAATCACCCCCTGATCAACAACAACCATGAGTGATTTTGGGCAGTGTTCAATTCCGATTTGTCACCCTTCGGGAGCCAACAGGAATACCAGGAACGGTCATTGAGTCATGGACTATTATTAACACCTGCCGAAACCAGCAAACTCTCCATTCTACTATGTTTCTTACAATTGATCACAGTTTGGTCGACTCAAACAACTTCCACAATTCATAACGTTTGAAAGTGGTGGGGAGGCTCCGGGCACAGTGTGCATTTGTAGCGAACTGAGATGGATTCAACCATAGCTCCGAACGGCGAAACCTCCGTTCAACACCGGAGAGTTTCCGATCCATTATTCTCAACCCCGATTAATTTTTTTGGGGGGTCCCCTGAAATAGTGATAGTTGGCTACGAAAATGGTACCCCGCCACAATAAAACAGCTTAGTGGTTTATTGATCCGGGGTTGACATTACTGTATATCACCATGTACCATGAGATCCCCATAAAAGATCCAAAATGCTAAAAATTCCTATCTTTGAGTCACTGGTTTCCGTCCAAGGTTCAGCTTCTGACCCTTGAAGTATCCCCTAGGCAGCCGCGAGGCAAACAGAAGTCTTATTGGGTTCACAAAAATGGGGAAGCACAACAGAATAGTCTGCTGTATACTTCAACAGTTTGATTTCTCTTGTTGAGTTTGAACTACCAATAGTATCCAATAGTTGTTAGTTGTTTGTCTAGTAACAAATCATTGTAAAATGAGGTTGACGCGGTCTTCGTTTGCATCAACTTTGCACCTGCGACATTTCCATGACTAAACAGAGGCGTCCGGCACGTTCATGATGGGAGGCCTAACATCTCTATAACAAACTATAGCAAGGTGAATCTTAGCTTCTCTGCAAAACACAATCTACTTCTTAGCTGGGAAGTGCACTGAGTGCACTGTATGCATATACAAATACAATTATATACACTATTGATCATGTAGGTACACTATTTATGTACATAATAAATCAAAAAATATGTATGTGTAATATGTAAATATAGTATCCCCATTCGTGGCAAACATCGCCGTCCGCCCTGGGCCCCCTGGGCCCCCTGGGCCCCCGTTCCCTGACTCTGCTTTGGGCGACTTCAACTGGGCCAAGCTAGGCCGGAACCATAGAAGGAAAGGGCTTGGAGGCTCCACATGTGTCTGGATGAATCCCATCATACAGTTTACCTCCGGTACTCAAAAATCGCACTTTGGAAACATGTCCATTGTTAGCAGGAAAACATAGGAACACTATAAATAAATTATTCAATAGCTATGTCAAATTACGCAACGGCAAATTAACTGTTTGCCGTGCCTAATGAATGTTTGATGTCCTGCACTGCACATGCTGGATTTACTGGATCAAGCTTAGATGAACAGTTTGATACTTTAATATTATTCTCACAAATGGGGTCATAAATATATTGCCCCCTAACATTTCGATGTGGTTTTCCCCACCATGTGTAAATCATTTTCCAAACAGGAAACCAGCAAGGTTTTCCACATCTAAACGTTTAGCACAAGGTATTCAAAATAAACCATGCGGTACCCGGTATACCCCAAATTGCAATCTTATTGGAGAAAACAATGAAACAAGTATGATAAATCCAAAGGAATTTTGGTGACCCGCTTCTCAGACAAACTTTTGTTGATCTTCCAGTGTTCCAACAAAGATATCTCATAATCAAAGTGAAAAACACATGTTACAAGCTTTTGAGTTCTCCGTTGGAGAGCAAAACTATCGGGGAGCAGCAGGTGGATGGTGAATTTCACCTGAAAGTGCCACAACTTTACCACACGAAACATGGATATACAAACGTGGATCATATTGGAGTGGTTCAAACACTTTGTTTGCGGTTAGTGATCGATGTATTTATCCATCCATCGATTTATCAGTTTATCTACCGGTCTGTCTATCCAATCTGGTCCAATCTCTCTTTATCTGATCTTATCTACTACTGTAATGTACACCAGACATGATATACACACACATATATATATATATATATGTAAATATACTATTAAATACTACCAATATATATCCTAGACATATCTACTTTACACCTATAACATCCCATAACTGAAATATATTGATATACTAGTTCATATACAATCGTATACATAATCCTATCGTTCTTACCGGACATATGGTCCCAAGACAACGGGAATCCTGAGACGCCATGCATCGCCCATGTCTTCGCGCTCCTTGGGGTTCCAGATCCTGACGGCGTGGAACACACACGTGCTGGCACTCGTTGGACGCATCTGTCAGCCACAATTAGATGATTTACACTGGTTGGATATGTAAATACCTTGTTAACTATAATATACATATATGGTGATATTATTGTTATTATCATTAGTATTATTATATAGATTCTTATTATTACTATTATCATTCGCATTGCCATTATTAATATCGTTATTTCTGTTATCATGATTATGACAATTATTATTTTTATCATCATTGTTATTATTATTATTATTATTCTTATTATCATTGTTATTATTATTGTTATCAATATTATTATTGTCATTATTATCATTTTCAATTTTCTTATTCTTATGATTTTGATTCTTCTTATTATTGTTCTTATCATGTTTCTTCTTCTTGTATATTTCTAAAAATACTAAACAACATACATTAGATATTAAATGTATATATATATCATACATACAATAATACACACACACATAAAATACATTAAAATACTACAATCTACATTACATGTTCTTCGGGCTAGGGCAGCCCTGGTGGGATCATCCAAGTCACAGGGATGTCACTCAGGTTCCAATAGAAAACATCAATGGATTGAACCGAACATCTACAGAAAGTCATGTTTTTGTTTTTGTTTTTGCCTCACATCTACAGGTGTCCTGTAACTTTTCGCATCATTTCTCGGGGAAAAAAACTAAAATCCAAGATAAGCATTTCAGGCACAAACATGCCAGCGTGTCCGCAAATGGCCGCCAAAGCCAACCCACAAATGTCGGTCATAACGACTATATCGATATGTTCACTGTCTTACCCCTGCACTTTGGGGATAAGTAAACGAAATCTGACCACCTTTTACCCAACAATCCCCGACTTTAATGTATGTAGACTAACATAATTTGAAGATGAATTTTTCAGGTTGGGGAATAATGACTATAACATACTATGTACAGTATAATATGTATATATATATATATTACACTATGTAAGACCTCACCATGCGGCTCTTTTCTGATGGCAAACACATCGCCATCGGCCTGTAATGCGGCACAATGGAAAGCTGCTTGGATTCGGTCTCAGGTACTTCCTTGGCTTCGTAGTCCTGCAGCATCATGGATCTCACAGGTTTATTTTTTTCATCGTCTGAGACTCAAACCATCCAATTTTGGGGCGCAATGGTACACACTTCTACGTTAAATAAGTTAAATACAGCATATTTTCCTATAGGTTTTACATATTCGCTATAGGTTTGCCAATTTTCACTGTTTACATTATCGTACATAATGTGAATCAAAAATCTACATCAACTACTGAGTATCTACTCGCAGCGCGATATTTTTACATCCTGCCCTTCATCAGTTGGTTTCTCCAGGTCTCCTTCAACGCTTTCTTCACAGCAGCTTCGCCTGGATCACCATGGGAAAAAACTGTTGGGATGGACATGTTGATGGCAGAAAACCCCAATTTTCAAGTGATGAAACCACATGAAATCACCATGTTCTCGGTTTCTTGGGTCATGGTGTAATGGATCGCTACAATCGCCAAAATTCTTTGTGCTATCATCATTTTCCCGGCGTTCTTATGTCATATCTAAAGGGTTTTACTGCCAGCCACGGATGCTTCAGTTCAAACCTGGTAGCCCCTTTCAAACCTTTTTCTAGATCCACATCTTCTATCCGAGAATTGGATGAAATCGAAAAGTGAAACCCATACATTGTTTTTGAATGGGTATCTCTATATACTATTAAAAAAAACATTATGTATATCTACATGCATACATATATATATATAGTAAATATAGTAAACATTAATTATATCGATAGGGCTTCCTGTAAAGCCCTTTTCAAAAGCAGTCCCCCCAGAACGCCATCCGTGCCTTTGGGAGCTGTCGCTGTCGCTTCTTTGAGCCGTTCCTGCGCCTGTTCCTCCGCAGCTTTCTTGTCCTTGAACAGCTGTCCCGTTCATTGGAGTTTTATAGCTCTGAAAAAACATCAGCGGTTGTTATAAAAGTTAAGATACATATGTATATATATATATACGTATATGTATATACATAT
>Ga0126342_10017319_pt1 | contig 12468 bp, 8 predicted proteins | sample Cyp1metagenome_FD_92528 | JGI IMG/M metagenome (GOLD analysis project Ga0126342, IMG submission 92528) | Coral microbial communities from Lord Howe Island, Old Settlement Bay, Australia - Cyphastrea 1 metagenome | ecosystem: Host-associated > Invertebrates > Cnidaria > Coral ...
GGTGATGGTGGTGTTGGTGTTGGTGTTGGTGTTGTTGTTGTTGTTGTTGTTGATGTTGTTGTTGTTGTTGTTAATTATACTTCTCAGCTACCTGGGCGCTTGAAAAACGCAGGACGCTGCCGAGGAGCAACGCGTCGAACGGGATTGCAGGCAGGTGTTCCCTTTGGTAAACGTTTAACAAAAAGCTATGGAGAATCGCCATTTATACAAGGTAAACCAAGAATAAATGATATAAATCACCATCTTAATGAGGTAAATCAATGTAAATCAACTATAAATGATATCGTAATGATATAAATATGGTCCATGTTCATCCATTTTCTATAGCAAGCATTTTCAAATGCCAGGCCATTGACAAGGAGATGCGTTTCGCGGCTGCTTTCGGTCACTCATAGAGATGTGATGAGATGTCTTTATCTTGCTGTGATTCTGTCGGAAATGGTCACTCATAGAGACAGTGGCTGCTAAACCAAATTTGTGCTAACCAACATAACGCATGGGGTTTGATTAGCCAATACATGACTTTTAATATTGGCTATGTTAATTGCCTATGGCTAATCAAACCAATATGGCTAATCAATATTTTAATAATTTTGATTAACCAATATTTTAATTGTACTATGTTGTGCTATGACTAACCAATATTGCTTGTATGGCTAAGCAATATCTGATGGCGAAGATCAACAGATCCCAATCCGATCCTATCAACTCACTGGGAGAATCGTAATTTGGGCCCACCAAGAACCAGGAGATCATTGGATAAATATATGATATTTATTGGTTATACAATGTTATATATATATCCAATTCATGATAACCAATAATTAAATATAATTAACCAATGATATAGGATAAGTATCCATATGTTCATGATAATTGGGAAATGCTCAATTTACAAATATGCGATAATATATGAATATGTAGTACTTACCCTCTGGTAATTTAACAGTTTGCTATTGAAGCCATGGCCATGGCTAGTTCGTTGAGTTAGCTATCAGAAATACCCTCTAGTGAATTAACATAGACCTTGCCAGATAGGGGTTGGAAGATAAGTTTCCACTCAAAATTGGCTATATTCAGGGTCTATCTTAACCTACCATAGGGATCCATAGGGTAAATATTAGATAATTATATCAAGCAACCCCCAGATGGAGAGAACCGTATTTCCCGGATTTTCCAGGTCGATGAAGTCATGTTTACCAAGAGTTTAACAGTTTCATACATATTCTGCTATGGTCCATTTGGGGCCCGGGTCCGTGGAAGGAACTTTTCAAGCAAAAACCATATGATTTGATGACTTTCCCGGCGAACATTTCCCGGACAGTCCCAGATCCCAGTTTCGCTCATCCAGTTCAGGGCCTACGAAAAGAAACGACTTGAGGAGCTTTTTGCGAGGTGGGGGACTTGGGAACCAATCTCTGGGAACCAAAAAAACAGCAGTTTTCTGAATCTCGAAGATGGATGAGCAGTTAATAGAGTGGAACCAACATTTTAATGCTTTTACTCATAAAAATGGTGATTTTCCATAGCTATGATAGTTGACTGGAGGGCATTTTTGGAAAAACAAAGGTGTCTAAGCATCATTTGAACTATAGAATGATGGAGCTTTGTTTTTTTTGTCTAGTTCTTTGTGTTTCGGTTGTTACGAAACATGCTGAGCAGGATCAATCAACATGGATCACCAAGATTTCGATGCCTGGAGGGCTGGAAAATCCCTCAAACTTCAAGGATTCCCATGATGTAACCTGCAGGTAATGGGGATTTCTAGCTGTTTTCTATCTATTTGCCCTCTGGTAAACGTTTACAGTTAGCTATTGAAGCCATGGCCATTTAATTATAGTTGATTTACCCATGAAAAGTTGTGAATAGTTGTGATTTTCCATAGTTATGGGACAGTTTACCAGAGGGTAAAGAGTAGGATGGACCAATACACATGGAACCATCGCTTCAAAACCGGCGATGTTTCACCGTCAGGCAAGACCAGCGAACCCGGCGGACGCGTGAAATGTGGCCGTGGCAAACTTACGCGGACAGAGCAGTTGGATCTGTAGGATACCCCCACTATGTATGGATAGTAGGCCTATTCAAAATACCCCAGTAGACCTATGGACCTATTCATATAGTAAGTGGTTATAGATGTTATAGCCAATATATAGTGGTTAGACCCATTATATATGGTTTCTATATATATATATATAAATACATATTATGTATATTTGTATATAAATATATATGTGTATATATATATATATGGGAACCACTTACGTACCAGGTGGGATGATGTGTGCAGATGCAAGTACCACCATGTTCATTTGATTGGATCTGATTGCTGGTTTCGAACATGTTTGTCCTCGTCATTTTTTTTAAAACGGATATTGTGTATTTGATTATTTTGATTGGTGGTTTCAAAGATGTTCTTTTCGCTTTTGATGGACTTTATTTTGGGATGATACCCAATGACTCAAGCATATTTTTCATAACCTCACGTCTCACGTCGGGACCTCACTGGAATATTTCAGGTATCAGGCCTTGGCATTATGCGGGGGCCGGGTATGTCCGGGTCCGCCTAGCCGCTAAGACAAGTTGGTGGCCTTATTTCAGGCTGGTGAAATATTGGAATTTACCCAGATGGATTGGCTGGGAGGTGTCTTCTGTCTATATCCATACAACAAGATACCCTCTGGTAATTTAACATAGCTATGGAAAGATCCACCATTTTTCATGGGAAAACTCACTATTTCTATGGCCATTTTCAATAGCTATGTTAGTTTACCAGAGGGTAAGGTCTACTAGTCTACTTTATCCATAGAGCTGCCCCATTTTTGGCTCTGATTTATCCATTTTTTTGAAGGGCAGCGGTAGCATCAGCTAGTCATTGAATAGATCTGCCAGGGCCGAGGGATTCCGCAAGAAAATCCAGGAAGGGGGCAACAAGGCGGGCGCGTTAACCACCGAAAATATGGAGGATTTCGAACATTTCAAACAGCAATTTTTTTTGCACATTTCAACTCGGGGATTGGAGAAATTAATACGTTCAGAAACCATCAGAAACCAGGAACTCCCTAGATTTTTTCTGCCATTGGAACATCCAAAAACCATTGATGCTGGGCACCGTCATGACATCCTATGACCACCGGGAAGATCGATCCTGCTGGAGGATTCAAATCCCAGGTCGCCGTCAGTTTTGTGTCATCAAACATGGGAAATCTGGATCAAATCCCTATGAAAAATATGGAATACCCTCCGGTAAACTAACATGGCTATTGAAGTTGGCCCATGTAGTTCGTTGATTTACATTGATTTACCCATGAAAAATGGTGTGTTTTCCATAGTTATGTAAACGTTTACCAGAGGGTATGATTGGTTTAGAGCTGGGAAATTTCTCCAAATCAATGGGAAATCTTCAGGATCCTAAATCATATGAATTGTGGGGATATTCCCTGAAATTTAGGCTGAAAAACTAGGCCTTATATATGATATATGGTAGGTACCTCCAATCAATGGGTTCCTGTTGCATGGCCATTGAAATAATGGGACTAACGGGACTATGGAACATGAATAATGGAACTACAATGGGACTATAAACATCTATAACTTATAATGGGACTATTTACTATAGTAATAGTACTATAAATTATTAGAATGATGGGACTATTTATAGTAATAGTACTATAAATTATTAGAATAATGGGACTACAATGGCTGGTTGGTGGTTTGGAACATTTTTTTTCCATATATTGGGAATGTCATCATCCCAACTGACGTTCACTCCATCATTTTTCAGAGGGATAGGCTCAAAACCAGCAACCAGAATATTATGATTAACCATCATTAACCATAAAATAACCATATATTAACCATATATTCCATGGAATATGAGTGGTTTAGAGCCGGGAAATTCATCCAAACATCATGGAACCATCATGTAACGAAGGGATTTCCCAGCCTTAAAGCCCATGGAACCGACCCATCGAAGATGTCGAAGATGGCAGTGCGCTCCTGAACCTTACACCCTATAAAATAAAAGTTGCTGTGGGAAACGACCCATTTATAGAATATTGTTGGATGATTTGTGATGGTTTATGATGATTTATAGATGATTTATGATGATTTACCCATTAAAAATTGTGGTTTACAATAACTATATTAAATAACCAGAAGGCAATCATGTTCTGACTATGATCAGTTCATTTTTGCCAAGATGACAAGATGACAATGATGACTTAAGCATTATTAAGCATCTTTTGACATGGGTCTCTTGAAGTCCCAACATGGTTCAATGATTCATGGTGCGGATTTTAGTTCATGTTCCAGAAATTACCCTCTGGTAAACGTTTACATAACTATGGAACATCACCATGCTATTCATGGGTAAATCAATTTTTCATGGGTAAATCACAATTTTCACCACTTTTAATGGGTAAATCAACTAGAATTAAATGGCCATGGCTTCAATAGCAAACTGTAAACGTTTACCAGGCCGGGTACTTCCTCCAACAAGTCGTCTCCAGTTCTGCGGTTTTTCCGCTTCCAGGGCGCCGATGAAAAGGCTGCAGATCAATGGCAGGCCCGGCCCCTTTTTCCAGCCCCAGCGTCCTGGTGTTTGATGCCGCCAGCTGTCCCAGAGAAGTAGGGCACTGGGCCAAAGATGTTCGGCAAACTGCAAACTTGGTGGCTCATCCCACTTAGTAAGTGGGTTATAACCCCAGTTATAAGTGGATTAAAATGGATTAACCCTACTTATCCCATTTATAACTGGGGTTATAACCCACTTACTAAGTGGGATGAGCCACCAAGAAGGAATTGGGTGTAAGAGCCTAAGAGCACGGTAATTCTCCAATGATGATCGCCGTGTATATGCGAATCGGGACGAGGGAAGATCTGTAAAATTTGAGCAAGAGATGTTCCCTTAAATGTTCAACTGAAACATCCAGTTGAACCTCAGCTTGAGAAGCACATCCGAGAAGTGGATCATTGAATTATCATGTAACACCCCAGCTACATGTTGGTTTACTATCCCCATGCATACAAAAAGGATTGTTATAAGTTAGAAGTATCATAAAGATTCATTGAACATCGTGAAATTGGAGTTATATGTGGCCCCCCAAGCTGGGCAAACAATGCTTCCAGAAACTTTTCATCCATGCCTCGCGATTTGTCACGTGATATTTCCACGAGATCAACGAGAGTTTGTCGAGTCGCAGGGTCTTCACATGAACGGATCAGATGAAAAGCATGAGAAATATAAACAGTTGGGCATACAATCAGAATTCACATTCCCATGATATTCCCATGATATTCCCATGAATTTCCCATCATTCTTGATGAAATCCATGTTTCCCATGAAAATCACCACTTTCACGCCACGGCCCAAGCTCTCTAGGCGGAGGTTTGGCGTCAGAGCAGAGAGACAGCCGAAGCTGAGGAAGCCAAGAAGCAGATGCTGAAGCGAGAAGCGCGGAAGGAGTGAACTTGGCGACGGATGGAAGTTGAATCATGGGCTTTTTATCATCTGTTTAAGCCGTTTGTCGGAAAAATACCAGGTAGCCACAATTCCAATGGAATATCAAATCATCTAGGGATGGGGTTTATAACATTTTATCACCACCTGGTAGAGTAAGTGGTTGATAAGGCATATATAGAAACCACATCAGGATGGGTAGCTAAAGTACCAGGGTTTTGACCCATCACCAAATATGTTCCAAACATATGCTGGCTTTGAAGATGATTATAATCATTGTAAACATCATAATCAGTGTCAATATGATGATATACTGATGGAAAATATCAGTGTCGACCGCGAGCGCCAGATCTCAGTGGGCACTGTGGGACCTCAATTGCGAGTGCAAGATGTCAGATAGAATGTCAGAAGAGATGTTAGATCGAATGCCAGATAGAATGTCAGACTATATGCCAGATCGGATGTAAGAATAGATATGTCAGATAGAATTTCAGTTGGTGGGGATCACTCGAAGAAAGACATTTTAAAGTCAGTACCTTTGATCATTCAGTTTGAGGAGCTGGACAAGCAACTCTTCGCAGACATGATGAAAACCACAGGTTGGGGTACCTCAGTGATCCACGAAGATTCTCTTCTGGTAAAAATATGCGATGGAACATCGCTTATTTTTAGATGACTGATGACTTACTTGTTCAATGGGAATTTCAGGATCCTAAAATGGAGGTACGTTAGTACCATATAAGGCCATATTTTGTGGGGATATTCCCTTACATAGGCCTTCAACTAGGCCTTATATATGGTAGGTACCTCCAATTTAGGTTCCTGAAATGGCCATTGACTTGTTAAACCTGGTGATTTCCGATGATGTGAAATCACTGACTTGGGTATCCCCCAAAAAAGGGTGGACATCACCCGGGGATCATCCGATCAGCCCCAAACTTTGCCGAACCCCTGGCTGGGGCCCCAGTGAAAAATCTCATCAGATCCGATTGAAGTCCTAAACCAATAGAACATAATAGGACATCTATTCAAAGCCTTGGTGGAATGTAGTATTGGACCTATATGGATCTATCATGATTTATCCATTTAAGAAACGTTTTTCCCTTTTGCATGAAATATCATGGAAAATATGTCCTGTTTTCTCCGGTCACTCCGTATTCACTCTGTGTTGCGCAGTTTGTTGAGGCATGAAAAAGTTGCGACGGCCGGGAAATTTGGAACAAGACCTGCTGCTCAATAGGTCCCTGACCCAAGGATGCCCCTGGCGGCTCAAGGAGCAAAGCTGGGAGCAGCAGTATAGCCATAGATATCCCAACAAATAGCTAGAGAGGAAAAAGTTACAACGAGCATAATTTGGCACAATTCGAGTTAGAATTCAGTTAAGGCTGGAATTGAGCCAGTTCAGTCATATTATACTATATTTATATGCTATACATCGCTATACCTATTTATATTCCAATATCATTAAGTACTGTAGGGGAACAATTGCCATAACTTGGGTGGATGTGAGCTATAACCAGTTCTCACTGAGGGAAATTGCTTTGAGCAATCAGCTTAGGCCAAAGGTATCCAGTGATGCTTGGAAACGGTGGGTGGTTTCCAATGTTGAATGGTCAACCTCACCTGAAATGATTCACTTGGATTTAGTCTTAGTCGGTGATTTTCTAGTTTTTTCTCATGGGAAATCCACCAGAAGTGGGGAATCTAGTGGAATTTTTTGATTGGCCCAGCACCCTGGCATACTCGCTTTGCTCGCGGCGAGGCCTTTGGTGGAACAGATGGTGAAATCAGGCTACAAGACCGAACTTACGGTACCCATGTTGGAAAAGGCGGACAGAGTGGTGATGAGTGGTGGGCGGATTTGGATACCTTGCATCTGAAAAGATGTTGGGGCAAGAGAAAAAACATGTTCAGTGTATAATTCAATATAGTGTTAGTAAAGCAATAGTACACCATCCCAAGTTTACCAAAAATAGGAGGTATAAACCTGTATAAACAATCAGAATCATGCGCGTGGTTTATTATTGCGTTGCCATTCATCCGATCTCAAATGAAACAGTCCCATGAAAAATGGTCCAAAATATCTGATTGCATCCCTTGCATTTACCATGGGAGCTTGAACAAAATCGGGGGCTTAAAACCTTTGGAGGTTTATTGATGTGGATGAAATCTAGAAAAATATTGAACAGTAAACACGGAGAGGCTCAGAGCGCTTAAAGCGAACTCCAAAAGCTGGTGCCTCGTAGCCTCAAACAGCCTCCGAAGCCGAGTTGTCTATTTGTTTGGGGGGGAAGGTTGCAAAAAACATAGACAATACAGAAACTTCCAAGGCTTATGCCTTTAGTCATCCCCAAATAGACAGAACAGTCAATAACATCCTACTAAAATAGTGATACATTGCTATTTTCTAACTATCTCTTTGATTTTTTTGGGGGGGATTGCTCTAAATTTTGGTTTCCCACCTTTTTTTCCATCGGTTTCTGGTGGTGAAAGCTGAAACTTTCAGGCCCTGGATCTGAAAGCCGAACAGGCGCGGAAACGAGTCGAGAGTCGCTGATCCCCAAGGGACGGCGCACCCGCTGAGCTAGCGATGGCTGTGATGGTTTGGAGTCCCAAAACAATGGGTTTATGGCAGTTTATGGTAGATATAACAAACTAGTTGTCATAAGTGCTTATAGTATAGGTATAGTATTATAGTATATATTAGTATCTGACTAGTATTATAGTATAGTATTATGTGTATAGGTATAGTATTGGTGACTATTTATTATAGTATATGTCTATATTAGTATATGTTAGATATCCCCCCAAATCATGGAGAAACCCTAGATAGCGTTCAGTTGCGTAAAAAAAGTGGCTGAGTTCGATTGGGTTTATGGTATATCGAACTAGTTTTCATGGGGGTTTAACTGGGGGGGCCCATCCTGCAGGAGCTACACTCTGATGTATAGACTATGTGAATGTGGGCAAAGCAATGTATTTGCACCATCCCCCAGTCATCACCATGTTTATAGGTGGTATAAGTACGCTATAAGCCATTCCCAAATGAGTGGTCTATTATTGTTGTACCCACATAATAGTGTATATATTGGATAGAGTTTCCTAGTTTGGCATGTGTGATAGTAAAAGCAATGAAGTTCAACACGGAGCTGCGTCCCTTGCATTGAAAACATGTTTTTGTGCTCAGTTCAAAGCTACAGATTAGACACCCGGAACATGGGGACACGATTGAAAAAATGAAATCCTAGGTGGAGGTGGCTCATGGGCGAAAAGAGGCATCAAAGTATGTTGATACGATGACTGGTGCTCAAGTGCATGGACATTGGCACACATTTGCACATTTTTTGATCATTAAAGCTCTCTAAGTCCAAGGAAGAATCAGAATCTTCCATGCTCATCGGGATTTTATATGTTTTTTGGTCAAGAATTATCGAATTTCATGCTGAAGTTGGTGCGTTCGGCGAACTTCTCGGATTCCCGGGGTCTCTGAGAAAAACCTTGATGTCGTCTGGTGGTTCAAGTGGTGGCCGAGTGCCGATTTTCTCAGTGACCTCTCTTAGATTAGACTATATCAACCCCCCAAAAAAGATAGAAATATGTTTCTAACATGGTTTCCCCATATAAATACCCATATTACCATGTTCTAACCATGGTTTCTTCTAACATGGTAGTTCGAAGAGTGATGATGTTTTTCCCCACAGAAATACCAGCTGTCCGGACGGTATGGCATCTTTTTGGGGGTTGCTATATGCTAGTGACTGCTAGTGAACTAGATGGCCCCCACATCTTTGGGGCCTGCTGGCGCCTTAGCAGTGGAAGCTGAAAAAAATCGTTGCACAGATGTTTCCTGCAGTGTGGTGCACGGTTTTTGGCCGCTTTTTGAGTGAAATGTTTGTTGCTTCAAAAACCCAAAATGATAAACGAAGATACCGTGGGTTCAGTGGATGGTGCAGCAAAATCCTGCACCAGTTGGTACCCTCTGGTAAACTAACAGTTTGCTATTGAAAATGGCCATAGAAATAGTGAGTTTTCCCATTAATAGCATGGTGATTTTCCATAGTTTTTTGATAAACGTTTACCAGTTGGTAGATGGTCAACATCCCAGTATTTACTGGGTTTCAACTATCCAAGGTGGTGCATCAAATCCCGCTGTCCCATCCACAGTAGCTATGGAAAAACCAAAAAAAATAATGGGTAAATCAACTGTAAATGACCAGAGGGTAAACCCCATGATTCCTATAGTTATATGTCATGTTATATGCCCCAGAAAGAGCCCAATCAACGAAGTAGCCAAGTTTCATTAGTCAACTTAGCGATTTCGAACGGGGTCTCACCTTGCACTTGGGAGGACTGTTGTGATCTGTTGTGTAATTTTTGTATGGAAAAAAACATGGGATTGTTTAACTTCCAAAAGTTGGAATTGACAATTTAAACATTTTTCGATTATGTAAGAACTTACTTGTGGAACCGCTTCCCCACGTAGCATTTGCAGTGTTTCCTCCCAGAAGCGGACGAAGGGATTGGGGAATCTGCCTGAGACGCCCTACGTTTTGGTGGGAAAAACCATGGGCTACCATGAAATTTCCGGAAAATCAATCCGTTGCAGATTTTGAGAAACCATCTCTTCCTGAAAGTCTGAAAGCCATGCTCCATTTCCATTTCGCGATGCGGCTCATGTGAAGACAGGTTGAGACTTGCACTTGGAAGAAGCAGAAGATCATCAATTTGGGATGATGCTTAGTGAGGGGAATTCCAAGATATTATGCCTTATGTCACGTTGAAATATCATGAGAATCTCGAATCTACGGAGGAACGGAGATCCCAAGTCCGTATTTTGTAAACAGCCATCCAAGCCTCACCTCCATGGGGTCCACCATGGTCCCATAGCCGCAAACCTTAACAGCCTTAACCGCACGCTGGGCATTTGGGATTGGCACATCCAAAGGAAAAAAACAGAAGATCCAAAAGTCATCCACCACTACTTAAGTTGGCAACCAGAATCTTTTCCATCAGATTCTGAGTTGCCATTATGGTTAAACCAATACCAATACCAATTGTCATCAACGTCTCCCGCAACAAATTCACCTCAGTGGCACCACAGCATCGCAGTCGGTGACCATTTCACCATGTCATGACACCATGAAATTGCGCCATGTCTGGGATCTCAGCAACGGCACCGGGGGCCTTGCGGCTGATTTGATGTGATTTTCTGGTCAAATTGGTCGAATCCTCCATTTTCAGACACCATTTGAAGAATCTCTAGTTCTCCTTGGCTCTGAGTGCATCTCCCATTAAAGGGGCAAGATTATGTTGTTTTTTTTGCATTCAAAAATTCAAAACCATCCGCCATTCTCAAAATGTCAAGGGTCAATGAGTCAATAAGGGTCATTCTTTAATCTGGAATAATGTTAGTATAGCTGCATAGCCATGTCATAAACCACCCATATAAATTGATGGTTTCAATCCCCATAGAAACGGTAAGCCATTGGGGATGATGGATTCCATATGGTCTACCATTGCCTAAGATTTTCATGAATTCCTTCATGAAGTCAGCGGTTTTGGGTTTCAACATAGTTCAACTAGCTCCTCATCCTGAAGATCGTATGAAATCGTCCTAGTTCAGCTCGACCGAAGGTCCTACCCTGTCTAGTCTTGAGCGATGTCCAGGTGCCACAGGCCACGGGAACGGAACAAATGGGGCTCAAAAGATGAAGATTTCATGGGGCCGAGTTGGGTGCAGTGCTCTTGACATCGACCCATTTCCGATATAGATATACCCTCTGGTAAACGTTTACAAAAAACGATGGAAAGATCCACCATTTTTTATAGGTAAACCGATGTACACCATCTATTTCTATGGGCCATGGCTTCCATAGCAAACGGTTAGTTGACCAGAAGGTGGATGATATAGCCAAGTGTTAGATAACCAGTGGAGGGTTATCCCCAACATAGTGATTTGGGAGAGATCAGAGGCTAGTTGAGCTATTACTAAGTTAATCTTAGTTACATATCCCGAAGATGTCAATGAAAAGCAACAAGAATCATCATAAATCAGAATGATGTGAGCGAAGCAATAGCATCATCCCCAAGTTGACCATTTTTATTCATTTTGGTTGGGATTTGATGGAAAGATTTGAAACCATCCAAAAAATATAGGTGGTTTTATGACATTGCTTTACTACCATGCTGTCATAAGAAGTATGGCGGCTCCCCCGCATGAAGCGGGCTACCTCCACAGCCATCCCGTGATCCCCGTGATCTTGTCCTCCTAATATGAAACACCCAAATGGTCACCATCCGTATGTGTTAATCCATGTTAATCCATGTGAATCCTGTACTAAACCATCGTTGATGGGTGGTGTTTAAAAATGAGGGGGGAAGTAGTTATTGTGTTTGAGTTACCCTGTTTTGCCCACCGCAACAACGATGAAACTCCGCCCGTGACCTTGCAGTTTTGGGAGGGTTGTCTATAGTGCAGTGGAAATGGCGATCTTGGGGAAAATATGAGCCGAACAAGCTAAAATGTATCCCATTTTCATGCACTGGGTATAGTGCTGACTATATATTGGCTAACCAGCTCAAATACCCTTCGGTGTCATCCAACATGGCAATTGAACATCCCTCACATTTAGTTTGAGAATCGATGATTTTTCCACTAAAACCTTGATTTTCGAGAGTTTTTAGGCAGCCATGTTTGACACCATCTCCTGGTATGTCTCTATTCCCTCATTGTGTATAGGATCTGGTTGGTGGTTTGGAACATTTGGATTATTTTTCCCATCATATTGGGAATGTCATCATCCCAACTGACTTTCATATTTTTCAAAGGGGTGGCGGGCTCAACCACCAACCAGGATATATAGAATATTATTATTAACCATCATTCAAAATCCAAAGGTATGTCACGCTAGGTGACCCCCAGGGGCAGGACACTACTTATGCTATATGTATGTATTATTTATGTCATATATATGTCATATTTAGCGATTGCCTTTTTGAAGAAAAAC
>Ga0126342_10017320_pt1 | contig 12468 bp, 8 predicted proteins | sample Cyp1metagenome_FD_92528 | JGI IMG/M metagenome (GOLD analysis project Ga0126342, IMG submission 92528) | Coral microbial communities from Lord Howe Island, Old Settlement Bay, Australia - Cyphastrea 1 metagenome | ecosystem: Host-associated > Invertebrates > Cnidaria > Coral ...
CCTGTGAGAAGTGGAGCTGTGATGAGTTGTGATGAGCAGTGGAGCTGTGATGAGTGAGGTGTGAGAAGTGGAGCTGTGATGAGTTGGTATGTGATAAGTTGTGATGAGTTGTGATGAGTTGTGTTGTGATGTGTACTGCGCCTGCCATCACAAGGCAGCCCCGGCCCCAGCGGCGCCCACGCGCGCCGCAGCTCCTCCAGGAGGCTCTGTGTACTGCGCCTGCCACGCCAAAGGCAGCCAGGAAGCTATCTGCACAGTGAGTGAGTGAGTGAGTGAGTGAGGGGCGCGGCGGCGGCGGCGGACGGAGGAGAGCGGCGGGATCCAAGCGAAAAACAAGAACCCCACACAGTGATGTGGGGAATAAGTCAGTACATCTTCAGCGGGTCCAAAAAGTCATTTTAAAAAAGCACTGATTCATTGCGAGTTTCTACCAGCCCGACACCTTTTACTTTTCAGCATCAGTACAGCTTTTTTCTAGCAGGTGGTTCAGCACAGACCAACTTGAAGGTATTTCTGTCTGTCCTCTGTGTATTGTTTTAGCTTTGTGTGCTTTTGAAAAGTTTTGTGCAGTTCTGTGAAAACATGTTTGCTTCGGTGCCCATTCCTGCTATTCCTGCTTACCTGAAAAACGCGCACCTGAAGTTGCAGTATGCTGCACATGCCGCTTCAAGAGCTGCATTGCATCCAACGTGCGAGGGAAGTGATGCTTTTAAGTTGTAGCCACAAGGTCCAGAGCTCTGGGTTTGCCTTGCAGTTTTTTTTCTGTTTTCGATCACTATCGAAACTATCGAAGTTGGTATGTCTTTTTCATTTCTGCTGATGCATGGATGTTACATTATGTTACCCTTGTTTTTGTTTTAGCTGTTGCTCTTCATGAGCCAGCTCAGGTGCCTTCAAGTTGCTAGGCTATGGTTGGTCGGATCGTAGTCTTTGCCCGCCTCTGTCCTATTTCTGCTTTAATTTCCGAAAAGGCTGTTTTGTTGATGTTGCGTCCGGACTTGCCAGATGTTAGCCGAACATCTAAGTGATGACAGCCGGTGATGCTTCCGTTTAACTTCTTGCTCGTTTCTGTTGGTGTGTTTTTGTGAAACGGCTTAAAGACATCATGGGCCCAAGGAGAAGGGAAACTTACCTTGATGTTCGTTTTGTTTGGATTGTTTATTGACCTTTGCATAGGAAGGAGCTGTGCTTATTGTTTCCTGTTGCGATTTTGAGCCAATTCCATCCAAGTCTTGCCATTCTGCTGCCGGACTCCGTGTACTCTTTGGCTGCTTTTGCTGCTCTGTTTGCTCGCCCCTCCATGGTGTGGATCAGTAGATGCTCCTTCGACCACAACGCGCTACAAGGATTTTCAGCATTTTTCAGGTGTTTTTTAGGAATTCTGTCACGAGATTGCAGGTGAGCTTGTTGTTGTGGTAATATAGGCTGGAACCAGGAGGGTTGCTCACGCATAGTGGTGTCGTTTGGCCGCTCTGGGAGCAGAACCCGTTCAAAGTTTTAAAGATTTGAACGGGAGAGCGTGCTGTACTGCTGCATTTCAAATGCTTGTTCTTGCAAGCTGTAGTTGGTATTGCGACGGCAACAAGGGCTAGTGAGAAGGGTTCCGGGCCCTCTATCACATACTTTTTTGGCTGCTGCAAAGAGACTGGCATCCCTGGGTCTTGATATTTTTATGTTAGGTGAAAGGACATGAAAGAACTTTGTGCTTGAATCTGAAGAGTCTAAATTTGGAATGAACCTGCACGTCGACTCCTCACGGGCGGCACAATCGCCATCACCATTGCAAAACGTACGTTGAATTGTTCTCTTGTATTGCCTAAAGGCTCCTCATCGACCACCCTCAGTCCAACGTGGCCACGCTTCTTTCTTTCCCAAGCATTTTAGCAATGTGCAGTTGGCATCCGTTCCACAGACGGCCGTGTAATTGTGTATTTGGAGCCCGACCCAGTGATCATCTCCTGCCATTTTTGTGTTTTTGTGCTGGTGGTGTGGGATGGGGCGGGGTGGGCTATAATAACGTTCATTTGCATGTCTAGGCATACATCACGCTACGCTACTGTACGTTCTCTTGCACTTCCACACATACGTCTCCATGCTACGCTACTGTACGTTCTCTTGCACTTCCACACGTACTTCATGCTACGCTGCTGTACGTTCTCGTGCGTTTCCACACATAAGTATACCACGCTACATTCTTTTGCACTTCCACAAATACGTCATGCTACCGCATTGCTGGCCACACCAAAGTGTCTTGGACAGTTCTGGCCAATGCTGATTCAATGGGTGTGGCGTCAAACGCTGCAAGCACTCAGACCAGCTTTGTTTCTGCAGAAGCTGAAAGCTTTGCTGGCTGAAAAGTGGCCAAACGCGTTGCAAAAAATCTGCTCTCTGCAGAATGGAAGTATGGAACTCTTACAAAACTATGTGAAACGTAAACCAAACGTATGACACATTCTATGACAGCATTGTGAATTGAGAAAAGCGCGCAAGAAATTCCACATTGAAACTCGACGCGGTGTCACAAACATGAAAACATATGGAATTCTGGTGTCAAATACATCAATGCACGCGTTCATCCAGCAACCTTGATTGAGCGGTTACAAACCCAGCCACAATTCCACACAGCCGTCTACGGAACGGGAACCTAGTTTGATGTAGTTTGTATGTACTTGTTAGATGCTCATACTGCCCGACTCTTCTGTTCCATCGCTTTGTTTATGCGCAAGCGCCTTTCAGCATTTTTTTGCATTTGCACACTTGTTGGATTTGCGCAAAGGCCTCCCAAACTCTTCTCTTCACTGCCTGTTGGCCAAAAACCAAAGAGTGACATTGCAAACCTGGTTTGACGTTGCCGATGCTTGCAAGCATATGGTCTTGAATGCTTCGAACATAGAATTCCGTAGATCCAGTCCCTTTGGCGCAGTCCACCCTGCAGGCAGTGCGGTAATAGAACCTATGTGCGGGGAAGATGCAACGGCATACTTTGCAATGGCTCATAGCATGGAGGCTTTGGGTGGTTTGCCAAAGAAAGGTTCTTGTGACAATCGAGCTGAGCAAGCTTTTACTGAGCAAAACATTTTGGATGGTGCAGCTTTGGTTTCCTACATCATCCTACCGATGTTCTTCAATGAAGTCATTTTGGCCGCAACTTCTCCAGCTGCGCAAGATCGGCTGCTGCGACGTCCTATGGCAAAGCCATTCAAATCCAAATGTTTGGGAAACTTCTTGAACAGCTATGTGGAGATGCCCTTAGGTGTTTTCTTCATGGTGGTTTGGTTCTTGATTGTGACTGCTGTCCTGTCGGTTTTTTGGTCGATCCATTACAACGAGTACTACCTTCCAGACTTCGTCTTGGCCGGTTGGGTTGGCAGAATGACAGTGTATATGATCTCTATGGCAACATATTTGGGCACTCGCCGTTGGTCCTTGGCGTGGGTCTTCTACAAAATCTCTTACGAGAAGACCTTGAAGGCTCATTATGTCATTGGCAATGTGGCCAGCATTTTTATGCTTGTGCACGGAGGCATGTACATGGCATCATTTGGGCCTAGAAATCTTCCTGAGCATCAGGTGACTACGGCCTACTTGCTTTTGGGATGCATTCTGGTCGTATTTCCTTTCACCATCAACAATTTCAGGGTGCACTACTATTTTGTTTTCAAGGTCACCCATTTCATAGCCCCGGCAATCACAATCTTGGGGACCTTACACATATTGTCATTGCATGTGGATGGTGAGTTGGGCCGTGGATTTTGGGTCGCGTTGGTGTGGATTGCTTCGGCGTCTCTATTCTGGCTGGGGGACTTCATCTACAGCCGCTACGATGTACTCTTGAGGCCAACAGTGGTGATTGGAACTCCGCGATTGTTGCCGGCCGATGGAGGGCCAGCTCATATTTGCGTGAAGTTGCGGAAGCTGAGGGCTACTCTCTTCCCCGGTGCATGGATGTCGGTCGGTTGCAGAGAGGCCTTTTCACCTTTGAGCCACCCTTTCACCGCAATTGTTCGAAAGTGTGGTGGCTTAGATCGAGAGTACGCTGAAGTGGAATTCATTTTCAAAGTGAATGAGGGAAGGACATGGACCCAAAGGCTTTCAAACGCAATCGCTAAGCTCTCACCAAAACAACCTATGAAATTCTTTATGACTGGGCCCTATGGTGGTGGCTTGGGATCTCTTGATCCAATGAAAGTCATTATTTTCGTGGTTGGTGGTGTCGGTGTCACTCCAGCAGCGTCCTTGGCCCCTTACTTGGTGAAGCGTGGCAAAGATGTCTATGTGATTTGGAGCTGCCGCAGTGCTTCGCTAATTCAGCATGTCGCAGTCGAGTACTTCAGCAATGCATGCCATTCCTATTTCGATCGCCAACCAGACCACCGGCACATTCATTACAGTGGGAAGGGAAGCGAAGGCCACGTGTTCCCACCCTTTGTCAAGACAGGACGGCCAGACGTGGCCGGCGTTTTACAAAAAGCAGCCAAGAGCGCCATGTCCCAAGACATTTTCGACCTTGGTGTTTTTGTTTGAGGACCCAATGCATTGGTGGAGTCTACCTTGATGGCAGCAGATGAATTCAATGCAGACAAGACAAATGCCCACATCCATGTACATGCTGAGTCCTTCCAAATGAGGCTAGAGAACTGGCATGAAGTTAATAAGTGGCATGAAAGAAGTGCCACACAGTTGGAAGCCGATGTTTGAAAAAAAGCGTCTCTTTAGCACCTTGTGCAGTAGTTTGGTTTCTATTGATCGCCCGCGGCCAGACAATCAAGTACTCGTTACTGCCAGTGTTGCAGTCGGACAAGCGCCTTCAGTGGAACTATGCCAAAGTTGAAATCTGAGCATAAACATCGAAGGCCAGAGGAACCCAAGGCTCAAACACTGTTTGGACAGTCAACAGCGCAAGCCGGAGCAATCCAGATTCTGGACGTTCTAGAATTTGACACTACAAACTCTCGGATGTGTTGTTTTTTCATAATCAGAGGATGTAAGTAAGTCCGAAAGACGAATCCTACTAATCAGTCACCACAAGCATTCTTTTCGGGCCGCTTTTCGTCAGTTTTCTGGAAATCTATCAAAAAATCGAAAAGTTGAAAAAACACTAGGTTTTTATTGTTGTTTTAATCAGTTTTTCGGTTTTTGTCAGTTTTGTCAGTTTTCTTTGCGTTTTTTCCGTTTTTTTCAGTTTTCTGTCTATTTTTTCCGTTGAGTTTGTAGACACTGTAAATCGAACTGAAGAAAAAAATTAAAGGACCGGATAACGCCACAAGTCAAAGGTGGTGGTGGAGAATCAATAAGTTAAAAAAGAGTTGTATGTGGAAGAATTGCGAAACTTTATTATGCTGCAGGGGCGTGTGGCACTCATGTCCTATCATACGCAATGAACGGGAAGGGAAACGTGGCCAGTTTCCTGTACCTGCTGCTTTATGTATAGTCCCGCCCCTGGGCGTATATAAGTCGCGCAGCTGGGAGGGATATTTATATTTCATCGCTATTGGTTTATATGCAATTTTTACTGTGATTATACGTCTATAGATATATATACCAGTAGTACCGCACAAGACAGTGGCAGAAGTTTCAAAAATAGGAAACCTATAGGAGAGGTTGGTTGTTGTGAGTCACGGATGGCAGAGCGAAGCCACTGATGGACAGACAGGTGGTTGAGGTCTCTTCTCTTTCTCTCTCTTTCTGTTTCTTTCTCTGGCTATCTACCTACCTACCCACCTATCTATCTATATATCCACCTATCTCTCTCTCTCTCTGTCTATCTATCTAACGATCTATCTATCGATCTATCTATCGATCTGTCTATCGATCTATCTTTCTATCAGTCTATCTATCTATCAGTCTATCTATCTATCTTCTCTATCTCTCTATCTATCTAGCTGTCTATCTATCTTTTAATCTATCATCCATGTGTTTGTCTATCTATCTATCTACCTATCTATCTATCTCTCTCTCTCCTCTCTCTCTCTCTCCCCCTCTCTTTCTCTCTCTCTCTCTCTCTCTCTATCTAACCTAATCTAATCTAATCTAATCTATCTATCTATCTACCTATCTATTTATCTATCTATCGATCTGTCTATCTATCTAATATGATCTGATCTAATCTGATCTAACCTAATCTAATCTATCTATCCTGTCCTGTCCTATCCTATCCATTTATTTATCTTATCTATCTTCTCTTTCTTATCTATCTTTTCTATCTATCTTTCTATCTATCCATCTATCGATCTATCTATGTAGCTATCTATCTATCTTATCCATTTTCTTTACCTATCTATTTGTCTATCTGTCATTTATTCCATTCTATCTAGTCTTTCTAATCTATCTATTCTATCTTTTCTATCTATCTATGTTTTTGTTCTAATTGTATCTTTTCTGAACATATCTTATTTATTTTTCTTACCTTATCTTATCATCCTATCTACCTTATCTATTTTATCTATCCTATTTATTTATCTATCTATCTATTATTCTATTCTATCTAATCTATCTAATTTATCTATTTTTCTCTCTATCTATCTATTTTATTTATCTATCTGTCTATCTATCTATAATTTATTTCATTATATCTAGTCTTTCTACTCTATTTATCTATTTATGTATCTTTTATCTATCTGTCTATCTATGTATCTATCGATCTATTTATCCATCCATTTATTTATCCATGTATTCTATGCTTATTTATTTGTTGTTTTTTTCTTATCTTATCTTAACCTATCTTGTTTTATCTTAATCTTATCTTATCTCACTCATTTTTGTTTGTATTATCTTATCTGTCTCTCTATTTTTCTATCTATTTATCTTTCTATCTATCTATCGATTTGGTCTATCTTTCTATTTATCTTTTTATTCTATCTAATCTATTTAATCTGCTATCTAATTTGTTTGTCTCTGTACCTCTTTCTATTTATCTTTTTATTCTATCTAATCTATTTAATCTGCTATCTAATTTGTTTGTCTATGTACCTGTGTCTATTTCTAAGTTTGAAAACGAAGCTATTCTGCAACACTTCGTACCAATGTGTTTTGCGATTTTTCCAGTCCACCTGTCGAAAGTATTGTGCCTGCCACGAAAAACTGATGCCAGGTCATACGAAGTACTGCACCTATGACGTAAAATTATCTTAGCAAACCGCAAGATCTGATACTACAAAATGCAACCTCTCGCAGGAAATTACCCCCTCACCTCCTCAGAGCTCCGATGAAGATGTTTTCCGTATTGCGCCTGCCACGGAAAAATTATTTTTGTAGATCCTCTTTAAATGTCCAATACCTGCCATCCTTTTTGGAAATGGTATAAAACCCTTATGTTTTGCTCATTTTTGACAAGGTCCACAATCCCTTGCGCCTGCCACATAAATCGACATCTGAACCTCCAAAAGAGGCGCATACATTAGGTGTTTTGTACATGTTGACTTCGAAATGTGCCTCGCGCCACAACGGCGTGCAATTTTTCATCTCTTATCTGGCCAGCTGGCTCCGCACCCACCGCTGTAGCGACCCTGCTTTTCGACCCTTTAGAGCCACAAATCATGCGAAAAACACGGTGTTTTACAACATTCATACCTTTTCCCGTATCTGCATCTCCTTCTTTCTTCTAACTCTTCCTCTTCTCTGATCTTCTCTCTTCTACCTCTTCTCTCTGACGCTTCCTATCACTGCTTTTCATCTGTCCATATAGTCGGAAGATTGACGTCTAAACTTCCTTTGGTATGTTTATTTTGTTATATTTATTTGTAAGTGTTTTTGTATATTTGATCTATTTTACAAATCGAATTCGTAGCGACAGTTTTTGTGAGTGCAAAAATCATTCTGGATTGGTCATTGTGACATGATTCCTTCGGGGGAATACCTTGCTGGAAAAGAAATCTGGGCATCCAACTGGACCTCTTAATTTAATTTTTTCTGTGCCGATAACCCATTCCCCATACATGTTTACATACATGTCGTGCATTTCACAAACAAACATTCAACCAGTCATATCTGGTGGCAACCTTTCTGATTAAGGCCAATTCTTCTGAGGTGAAAAGATTCGCGAGTGTCTGCTGGTCAGTGGACACGCCGCTATTTCGAGACATTTTCGTGTGAATGGGCATAACTGTTGCTGGTCCGATAGCATATCCATAGATTTTGAGCCCAAAGAGCTCTAAATCTGAAGATGATCCAGCGATGCTAAGAAGGCGACGTGACCTCAGGGTATCGAAGATGGTCAGCTGGTTTTTGCAGGATCATGGACAAGGTCGTTCAGCTACTTATTTAGTTGTTTCTCGCGCAGGTGGGGTAGGTGACGCCCCAAAATATGATGGTGGGAGAGTAGAAAAGGTTAGCAAGACAGATGCAGCGACTACTGCGGAGCCATCAACTTTTTCAAGGCCACAGACCTCAGCTAGGGTTTGTGGACCAATGCTAAAATGGTCCCTCAGTGCAGAAGCTCGTCAGCAACGGTTTAACATGTGGAAACGGGAGAGGTGACAAGCCGTCTAGACTTTGTGCCTTGGTGGATGTGACACCATCCATTTAGCCGTTGTTCACTCCGGAACAGGTGCCTCAGATCGAGGACCTTCACAAACAAGCCCCATCCGGTTATGTATCGATGTTGCAGTATTCTGCAGGCATGTCACAAGGTTTTTTTAGCAAAAAGGCCACCTTTGACACCAAAGAGACCTTCTTTTTAGAGGAAGAAGAGAATCGCATGCTGTTCAGAATGATTCAAGAAGAAAGATTTCAAACACAAATGACACATGAAGAATTTCTGACAGAGATCAAAGAAATATTAGAATACATTTCGGCCCAGATAATGAGGTCTCCCAAAAAATGGTGATTGTCGAAAAAATCCTTCAATATAAGAGACATTTTGAATGGACCTTATCCCATTGATTTCTCTAATCCTTCTGTTGATTCAGATGGCCAATGAATTTGTTTCTGCCTTACTAAGTAAAGGTTCTCAAATTAGTCGCGCAGCCTTTCCCCAGGTGGGCTGCAAAACGCAGTCGCCAATGCTCAAATGCCCACGGGAGATCCCTTAGTTCCCTGAGAGAACGGGTGTTGAGTCCCCAAAGGAGCAAATGGTTAAACGGGTGGCATGATATATGCTCAATTGTGTTGTATACAATTCACACGGGTGAAAACGTGTGTTGTTTGAACAACTGAAAAATTAGTGGGCGGACAATGTGCAGTATCGTTTTCTTTGCATACTTTGATCCGTGAACCTAGATTGACACATCGGGTCTGACTGCCAACCTCTACCGCTCTGAGTGAAGTTCACAGGAATCTGTGTGATCTCACTAAGTGCTCGGCCGCACTCTCCGCTTCTCCTTCTGGCAGTGAATCTAAGTAGATCCATCAGCGTCTTGTCCCAGGAAGTTTATAACGGCAATGGTTTTTTGCCAGAAAACCAGTAAGTACAAACTTGGAATTTTTATTTCGGTGTTTAGGATGGGCGCGTTTTTGTTAGTATACCTGATTGGCACATGGCCGACGATAATAAGGGTGTTTAAAGAGCAAGAGATGGATGAAGTGTTGTCCAGGTTTTTTGTGGTGAAAGCCGTCCCTTTTTTTGGGAGGCGTGCTACTGACAAAAAAAAATCTGGGAATGTGGCAAGGCTATTGTTCGTCCACATGGCATGGCCCCCCCAACTAGAACTACATCATGGTGGAGGACATCCACAGGATGGATTATGAAACACCCCCCTGAATCTGATAGGATGCTTCTGAGGTGAAAACAACAACGAGTTTGTTGCTGAAGCCAAGAAAAGAAAAAATCTACAAAACCCACGTGGATTTTGTGGCCAGATGGCGATTCTGAAGGGACGGGACTGCATAAACTGATACTACGTCTTTCTCCGGCTGTCACAGCAGCCAAGACCAAGGGCAAGTTGAAAAATGTACAAAAAGGATATGCGATTTGGCAATCACCATGTGGAAGCACTGGTTCAAGTTACACAAGCTGCCCGAAGTCTTGATGCTGCCACGCAAGGGATTTGGCAGTCAAACTGCAAAATGAAGGTAAAAAAATCAAGTCGTTAATTGTTCTTGATTGTGTGCGATACAGAATTGGGTACAAGCTTGAAGATTTAGTGATGTAGTGTGGTGGAGTGTAATGTATTGTTGGGTACTGTACCGATTTTTGAACTCCAAAAGGGATATGAACCCCCAGTGTTTTTCCCTAATATGGGTTTCGACATTGCACCTTCAAAAAAGTGGTCGGGATTTTTTTTTAGATTTTGACTTGGAAATGTGCTTGGTGCCTCAATGGCCTTTTCACCATCCGAACTCCCAAAAAAGGTCTATTTTGACTTGGAAATGTGCTGCGCGCAACAGTCGCGTGCACTTTTTTAACATTTAAATTGGTGTAGTTGTGCTTCGAAGCTGGTTCACAATTTAGATTTCTGACAGTCCTCCGAAGCTGAGTGTTTTGCGCGGTTTAAATTGGAAATGTGCTTCGCACCACAGCGGCGTGCATTTTTGTTCCTCTCAATTGGCATGTTGGCTGTGCACCCGCAGTTTGAAGTTATCAGAAACCCCAAATTATTTCGCTTTTTTCAATTTTGAAAGAATCTAAATCCTTTCTGTGCTTAGCATTGTACCTTTTTGTCTCTTCGCTGCTTTGCTTTCCATCTCTTCATACTATCCGAAATTTTATTCCTTAATAAGAAGCTGAAAGACTTGGGCAGTTTTACCCGGCGCGAGGCTTCGTTAATCTTTTCATATTTTTGCCAAACCTTCTGATTTTCTTGGGGTTGTGTCGTCCATGAAAAAGCCCTCATCACCTAGAAACGAAATTAGGTGGTTTATCGAGTCAAATAAATACTGAAATTTTGGGTCATATTAAGATCCTCCGTTTTTTTCCAAGAAATGTAGAAAAAAAGCAGATGAAGGTGTTAGTACGAGATCTTCCTTGTAGTCAGGGAGAAAGGTTTCAGGTGCTCCTAAAACGTCCGAAAAAATCTTTTTGTATGTCTGCACAAGATATGAAAGTTTGAGGCCCAATTCAGAGTGAAGAACTATTATTTCTGGCCAAATGGATCGTTCAAAAAAAATCACTGGTATCGGTACAGGAAATAGTAAATTATCAAATCCAGCAATATGAATGGAATTAGTACATAATAAAGAATTCTTGTAATTGAGGAAAAATTTGTCATCGAAAATTCAGTATCCAAGAGGACATCCCCAAATTGATTTTTTTTATTTATTGTGAAATAAACACACGAAAAACATATAACGAATTTCCCCGAATAATATTTTTTTTTGTTGATTGTGATTTTATTTGTCGGAGGGTTTTATTAAATATTTAATGGTTTCTTGAATGTGCCATAAAACCCAATTTCTAATTCTGACAGGCCTTCTGTGACAATAACACATACTACATTTGTATTTTCGAGATCAACGAACAAAATTAAGATCCTGAAATATCAATTTAAATTCTAAATTTTTACACCTTAAATCAGAAGTAAAAGGATGGATGGCCAATGACCACGATATGGAGTAATTCCACAAGAATTTCGTGCGTAATATTAATTTTCTTGGCCCAATATTTAAAATTTCATTATTAATTAGACCTTTCCTGAGGTTTTTCAATTTTTATTTTTAATTTTGAAAATTTTGGTAAAGAAACTAAATAATTTATATAATTTTTTTAAAATTCATCTCAATATTTTTTAAATAAACATTTCTGCGCTCACATTTCCCACATCATCGAACTTGTCCCGTTATAAAAATCTCCACAAATTTCCTCCTTAGAAATAGGATATTTCAATTTTTTTTTTCCTATTATAATATATCATTTTTCTGCACAGGGAATTTTTTTCTGCGCTACAGGGTTCCTTCATTTATATCATTAATATAATTTATCGTTTTTGAGAAATTAAAATATTTTTTTGGGCAAAATTAATTTAAAAATATCAATGAGGAATTACAAAACAAAATAATACAAAAAAACCGACCAGATAAAGGAAACTAAAATCAATAACCCAAAATATATTTTTTTGGATTTCCTTTATTTTTATATCTCGATATATATTTGTTTTTTCCTGGCATCGGGAATTGATGATAATGACATTTGTTTTTGGTGAAATTATATAATTATTATATTTTTGAGGTATTTTGTTAAATTTTTCCCAATATATGGAAATTATTTAATTTTCCATTTTTTTATTCAAAAGGTTAGGAATTTTTTATTTAATTTCAAATTTTATTTATATTTTTCAGATTTTATAAATAATTTTACAATTTTTTTAAAAAAACATATCAGGTAAAATATTCCGTCATATATCGAAATTTATTTTATATAAAATTAAAAATTCTTATTAAATTTATTAATATTATATATTATAAAAAAAATATAATAAAAAATATAAATATAAATTATATTTTTTTAATTAATTATTTTTTCTAATATTACCAAATATATATATATATATTTTTTAAAATTTCAATATAAATTATAATTTAATTTAATAAATTATA
>Ga0126342_10017321_pt1 | contig 12467 bp, 8 predicted proteins | sample Cyp1metagenome_FD_92528 | JGI IMG/M metagenome (GOLD analysis project Ga0126342, IMG submission 92528) | Coral microbial communities from Lord Howe Island, Old Settlement Bay, Australia - Cyphastrea 1 metagenome | ecosystem: Host-associated > Invertebrates > Cnidaria > Coral ...
ACATTACATTACATTACATTACATACATACAATTACATTACATTACGTTACGTTACGTTACGTTACGTTACGTTACGTTACGTTACATTACCATACATACTTACATTACATTACATTACATTACATTACATTACATTACATTACATTACATTACATTACATTACATTACATTACATACATACATAGATATATACTAGTAGATACATACATTACATGACATGACATGACATGACATAACATGACATGACATTACATTACCATACAATACATACTTGCATTGCATTGCATTGCATTGCATTACATTACATTACATTACATCGCATTACATCGCATTACATTACATTACATTGCATTACATTACATTACATTACACTACACTACATACATTACATTACATTACATTACATTACATTACATTACATTACATCACATCACATCACATCACATCACATTACCATACATACTTACATTACATTACATTACATTGCATTGCATTGCATTACATTACATTACACTACATTACATTACATTACATTACATTGCGTTATATTACATTACATTACCATACATACTTACATTACATTACATTACATTGCATTGCATTGCATTGCATTACATTACTTTACATTACGTTACATTACATTACATTACATTATATATGATGCCATATCTGATTCTATGGGGAATATACATATCATGATACATCAGAGCATTGGATACGAATCCAGGGCGATGTTGGAGGGCGACTGTGCTGCAACTGAGCTGGACACTGGCTTCAACACCTTGCAAAAAACTTCAGGTGGGGTGGGTCAAAGTCATGGTACCCGAGTGAACATCCGATGAACTGAATGATCTATCTATCTGGATCTATTTGGAGTTGTTTACCTCTGCAGCTTTGCGTTTTAAGCCATGGTTTCCCTCTCTCATCAATTTTGGCACCTGCCCATCTCTGGATAATTCAGGCACGCAATTCTGAACACCACGCTGATAAGCCTTCAGTCCCAAGGATGAATCAACTTGTCCCGATCTCGACATGGAAGTCCAGTTTCTGTGAGTTCAAACGGAATGAATTCTCCGGAACAAACCGAGCTCCCAGCAGTGCGCAAAATGATTGATCTATCGGATGGGACCAAGATCTTTTCAATCGCCTTGCAGTAACCGACCTCGTGCAGGAATGAATGCCCAATCTCTGCAAAGAATATGTCAATATGTCCAATTGGGCAATCCCCAGCCTCACGTGCATCAAGATCCAGGACCTGCCGCCAGCTTTCTACAGAGCTTGACATCTAGCGTACAGTGAAATGGGTCTGTCTCACGAGGGTCAAGACATCTCCAACAATGTCTGCTTGATAAGGCTGATAGGGAAGCTTTGGAGACGTGACATGTGCAAACAAACTACAAACCTCCAAGTGACGATCGCTTTCAATGCTCTGGTTAGACACCATGGCCTGCTTTGGGCACTTTGGAGCTTTCAGCGGATCGTGAGCATGGGAACCTGCGAAGACCACTTGGTGACATGGGGTCTGCACACAGCAAAATGCCCCTTCAGTGATGAAACTGCCCAGCCTTTCGATTCCTTCCTCTTTTTGGCCTGGCACTGGTGATTAGTGATGCAATGCCACACAGCTTCCAAAACTTCTGACGGAGCGTGATTGAAAGAGTAGTTTCGACTAAAAATGACTATTTTCAGGGTCCATGTTCATTTCGGGGATAGTATCTAAGCCATTCTAAGCCATTCTCACGTATGCAGAAGTCAGCTGGTGACTGAGGCCTTTTTGCTCGAGGGAAGTGTCGTGAAGCCCTCTTCGGTTTCCTAACCACAGAACACGCAGGACAAACACCTGGAGTTAGGCAATTCTCCATGTGATGGCCACATAATTTGGCCACATAATTTGGCCACCAACTAAATATCATTGAGCATCATTGAGCCATCTTGAGGCTACTTGCCACACCTGAAATTAGGAAATGAGCTCTGCACTGCATAGACTGGAGGCGCTGGACTCGGTTGGCCTCCAAAACATTGATTCGTTTCCAGTAGCTGGGGGGGAAAGGATCATGGTCAATGATCAAGGCTTCTGGATCTCCAAAATCAAAGGGTTAAAGACTTAGAATTATCAGAATTATCACGGTTTCCCTTTCTTAAATTTGGCCCCGAGCCGGCCCCATACAACTCGTTCGGGATATGATCTTTATGATCTTCCTTCGTCCCTGTCTGTTTGACCCGCTCTTAAAGAAGTGCTCATTGATGCATACTAACTTGGGTAGACGTGCAGTTTTAGATATGTGTGATTTCGTCTGCTAAAACGTCGTGATGCCACTTCTTCTTGCTCTCAATTTCGGCTGCTCGCCTGAGACCAGCTGCCACCAATCGTTGAAGGTTGGTATCGGACAAAGTTTCAGCTCCTAAATGTCAGACCACGAAGCGCACAAGGATTCCACTCCAACTATAAAATGTATGATAATGTATGAAACTACTACACTCTTCAGGATACTACTACAAGCAGTAGTTGGAGTTGGAAAGTCAGTTTGTCTAACTGTTTGAAGCTTTGCCGACCTGACCTGACACTGCGCTGACCCAAAAAAAAGATGTGGATAGATTTGGCACTTCTGCATATGTTTGTTTTGGTTTTGGGAGCCTGCCTGCGTTTCCGAACCAGCCAGCGTCAGCAAGTCCCCTTCCCAGGAATGCCAAAGCACACGGCCTGAACAACGGGATCAAAGCACAGCAGAATTCAAGGCCTGGAAATACAGAATGGTAAGCTTCGGTTTTGCCATAGGAAAATCCGGTCTCAAAACTATCAAATGCAACCGCCACATCTATTGAATATGATATTATTGTTGAATATTGTTGATTGTGTATGCAAATACATACATAATTATGTATATTTACAGAATACAAATGACACCTTGGAGGGAATTGCCGTCTGCTTGTGACGCCAGGTATGGGATTTCCGCGAAAATCGCGCGTCTCCTTAAGAATAGATCATGTGGTGGCTCCTTCCAGGTGTTATCAGGATCTACTGGAGACAGACTACCCAGTACAAGCAGTCCAAGTTCTTTACTGGCGAACGAATGAACAGAAGTGGTTCACTCTGATACGGCAAACGGTGGCTGTGGGGCATTTTGGTGTACTGGAGAAACTATAGATCATTACAGATCCCTCACCCTGCATCCAGTGCCTGGTGATCACACGCGAATCAAATATAATATATGCTTCCCATAGGTCTTGTCTGGTTTAGTTGATCTTCAAGACATTCACTTCCGAGGAACAAACAGAAGCCTAGTCGGCACTTGTCCTGGGTTAAGGCTCCCTTTCCACTCGCCACTATCCAACATCATCCAACATTTAACATCCGCTGAACCTGGCAACGCTCGATGATGCATGGCAACCAACAGGCAGTCTTGGCCTCATACCGCGAACAGCAGCTTCACTCCGTAACATGATGATCTTAATGTACTTGTTTATCTAAACGAACGGAATGGACCATAACATTAATTACATAGTTGGCATAGTTGGCATAGCTGTGTCTGGGGCAAACGCAAGGTGGGTCATATCATGAACCATCCGGACAATGAGTCCCGTCCAAAGTTTCGCCATGGCACGCTCCATGTATTTCATGTCCACAAAGTAATCCCGGCAGCTCGCGTTCAGCAGGGTCTGACACAGCAAAGATGCCGGGATCTTCTCCTGGAAGATCCAATCCTGGAGAGGATAACCCTGGACCCAGAGGTTTCACAGGCAACCAAAATCCCAAGCGCAACCAGGCACAATCACTCGACCCTCGCCTGAAAATTGCACCACAAAAATCATCAGGCAAATCTTAAACACTCGCTGATTCACAACAACCATCTTGGGGTTTAGAATTCCATGCCAATGACCCGAAGATTTCCGACATGTTTATAGATTGTTGTGACCCAATGGCCGTGACAACGGCCCTGAAGAAGCCACCTTGAGGTTCCATTGGCGCTCAGGCTGTGCTTGGTGCAGAAGCTCTTGGAATTCGCGCATGAGGAGCAAACGCTCCAACTCCACCACTGGCATACCTTAGGCAGCTAGTCACATGGGTACGGGATGGCGATTAACACCAAAATGGGGCTGGTGGCTGTTCCCCGCAGGATTAAAGTGGATTATATAAAGGCTTGGACCCCCCAATATCATATTTGGGAGTGGAGGAGTGGAGGGCCTATTTTAGCCCAAAAGCGAGGAATGTCTTTATTGCAGTCCTCCTTGGTAGGCATTGTGCGCTGATGAATTTGCACGAGAGTAGAACTCTGACGTGGTATCCTCTGGGTATTGAGCCAAGAACATCTTGTTGACAGACCACAGCATGTCTCACTCAATCAACACTTTTGACAGACTGAGTCTCAACAACAGAATAATGCAGTGGGACCATCTGCATTCACCCGAATCAGGCCCAACAGGAAAAAGCCTTCTGCCGAAAGGAATGAAACAATGGTTCATCCTTTTTCCATGGTTGTCTTGATCGTCGAATAAATATAAATTACAGGAAAGAAAGTCCCAATTTTGGAAGTCTCTATCGCCAGGTCCATTTCACACAAGGCCCCAGCTTGGCATGTACTTGTAGATCCGATTTCCTTAGCAATGCGTGCGCCCAAAGAGGCTATGTCTTGTGAAACTGCAGTCTGAAGGAATACTCTGGGACTGTGCAACTAATGTACGTCTTGCAACAATGGAATTCTGGAAGAAAATCCCCCCAGGCTTGTCAGAGGACGAATTTTGAGGTGTGAGCTTGCATCGTGACACCATGTTCTAAAGTGACACATGTATGACGATGGCATAAAACCAGTCAAGCTTCTATGTGCAGATCTTTCTGCTGCAGTCATCGAAATCTTTCTGGGAAAGTTCTGTCGATCAATGCCTGGACATCGTGGCCGCATTCCAACATCCAAGGTCCTTCAGGTTTTCTCAACATCGGTTCCATGTCAACTTCATCATGAAAAAGTCCAGCAATTTCCACTATTTTCCTGTCTTTGACTTCTTCTTGAATCCAGTGGTGGAGATTAATAATCCACCAGAATCCAGATGATTGATTAATATTAATATATTACTATAATATTATATATATATTATATTATATACAATTAAATAGTGAACCAATATCTCCACCATTTCTTGGCCATCTTAGAAGCCACCAGAATCTGTCTCCGCAGTGCCTGGAGCATTCAAATGCGACAGGATTTCTTCGATCTCCAGCGCCACAGATTTGCCACCAGGAAGATGATGTCCCACATGCCTGGAATGATAGGGAACCCATCCACTCTTTGGGGAAATGATCGGTGGATGGTGAATGTTCCAGATGTTTCATATCCAGCTTAATTCACTGTCGGGTAGATGTTTTAGTTTGGGTCAAATCTTTCAAGTCCCTGCAAATACAGCTGGGCACTGAACGAAAAAACAACTCACGTGCTGGTTACAGCAGAACTCTCTTTGATTTGGCAATGTCTGTCAACTGCACCTGCAGCTCATTCGGTCGTGGTGAGGGATGACAATCTCCTTCATTCCAGTGTTTGACACCCAAGTCGCTCTCTCAGGTATGGTTTTGTGGTTTTGTATGACTTTTCTTCAAGACCAAGCATTTGTCATTGCTATATACCAGGCTCTAACAAAATTGGAGGTGCCAAGAATTACACCCAAGCTTCGAAAGCGAGCAAACTGATTTGCTTTGACTCTTCTTTCAAACAATAGTCATTCCCAATGGTTATTCAGTAGCTTTAAAAAAAAAACTTAGTTACTAAACAAATAGGTTTATATCATGTATATTATATATATATATATATCATTTATGTATATATAATGTATATCTGGTGTTTTAACTTCAACAAACACGGCCGCCGATCTCCTCCAGGTCTTCTGGGGGGCTGGAGCCCAAGCCTGGCTCTGGAGCCATGCCCGGGACGTGCTGCGCCTCCTGAACGACCAAAAATATGGAATCTGTTAAAGTTCTATAAATACATATCTAATTTATATAATATACAGTTAAACATATATATATATATATATACAGTATATATATACGTATATATATATACAAGGTTTCGGCTTAAGGTGGTTTTGGATTGCTTTAACGATCCCACTGGTAGCCATACCTTAGGGGGTTCTTCGCCACATACCCCCGGGCTTGCGCTTTTCTGCTGGCCTTTCTGCGCTGGAGCTTCTGGCACCTTCACTGCATCACTTGAGCTCTGTCGGTTTTGGGCTAGCCGACACCTCCTTTGCTGTTTGTGATTGTCTTGACCTTCCTCCTGGCGCTATTTCACGGCCTTTGACCCTTTTCCGGTGTATGATTTCGGCCTTTAAGGTCTTCATTCTCACCATTTTGATCGGGGAAAAGGTGAATCAGGCGGTTGAATCTTTGGCGGATTTCATCTTGGACAAGGACGACTACTCCCACTTTGCGGAGGGCGGAGCGACGGCAGAGGGCGAAGGCAAGGCTGAAGTGGTTTCTTCATCGCACTGGAGTGCTACGTCTGACTGTCTCGCAGCTCCTGCATTTGCACCATATTCTGCGGAAGCACCATTCGAAGGATCAACATTTTCTTCGAAGACTCCTTGCAGCAGCTCAAGAAGCCATGGCGCAAAAGCAGCCTTCCTGGCGCTGTGGGCGCTGCCATGTCATCATGAAGGGCTCTTTCCCGAGATGTTGGAAATGTGGCCAAGAATGGCAGGCATGCATGGATCAATCTTTTGTGCCCCCGGACCATTCTGGACAGGGACATCAGAATGCATACCATCCTCAAGCCGGGCAACCACCACCTTGGAATGGAGCCACATGGCAGGATTCAGGCAGCCGAAGTCCACGTACCAGATCCAGGCGGAACACTGGTCGGTCCAAGAAACAAGGCAAACAGAACCAGAACGATGCATGGCAGGCGGACACCCATTACTTTCCCAAGGGCTATGGCAAGGGCTACGAGCATACTACCCATGCGCAAGGGCCAATGATGCCGATGCCACCCATGATGCCTATGCCTCAGATGATGATGCAGTATCCACAACAACAGGTCATGGCAGCTCCATATCCTGCTCCACCTCCGGACAAGGGAAGTGGCAAGGGCGCAATGGCGCCTTCGACCATGACCATGCCTTCTCCACCACCGACAGCAATTACAGGGCCACCTGGGCAATGGGCGCCAACTATGCAGATGATGCCTGTGCCAGCTGTCCCAGCTGTTCCTACAGAGGAAGCTGCAGAGGAGATCAAGAAGGAGAACAAAGCACAAGCCAATCTGAATCGCCTTCTGAAGCAAATGAAGAAGGACGAGGAGCCTCTTACCTCCGACCTGCAGAAAATGGCGCGTACTATGCAAAAACAAGACGAAAGAGACAACACCAAGGAGCTTGGAGTTGCTGTGAAAGTTTTGGGACAAGCGAAGGAAGATCTGATCGAAGCAGAGGGTGCCAAGGCTCAACTTCTTTCGCAGTGGAAAACTTTCCTTCAACAGAGTGTAGTCAAGTGGAGGGAATTCTCTGCTCAATTTCAAGCCTCAGAGTCGGCACATCAAGCCAGCATCCAGGCCGCAAAGTTGAATGTGAGAAAAGCGCAAAGGCGCTTCGATCTCGCTTCCAAACGAGAGCAGGCCCAAGCTGGAGGCACCATTCCGATCTCCGACGAAGAAGAGGAGAGCGAGGAGATGGTGGATGCGACCACAGATCAGCAAGATCCTGGCGCACAACGCATCCACGAGGGCATGAACACGATTGTGAGCAGCCTCATGGAGCTCTCAGCGTCCGCGGACTTGCTCGAACAGAGGGTCAAGCGGCCGCGCATGGAAAAAGAAGATCATTCAGGCGATGGCGGAACAAGTGGAGCTGGTGGTCCTGGGGCCTCTTTTCATTAGGCCGGTACGACATGACTGCATTGTATGCGTACCAGTGGCCGGTGCCTTTGATGGATCCAGTGGCCCAACTTGACCCTTTGGCGGCAAGACTTCACTGGTCCCACTCCATCATCTCTGAAAGGGACTTCCTCTCCGAATGGCGGGCGATTGAGCTAGCGTCTGATGTAGCCACTGATTTGGGTTTTTCAGCTGCGCTACGCACGGACGCCTTCGCTCTACCCCTGCGGAAAAAGATGGTTCTCAACAAGGTTTCGTTTGATCCCACGGTGCAAGTTTTCCTTGGTCTGGACTCTGACATCGAATTCCCTGCGGTCAGAGTACATCATGAGACGCTTGCTTCATGGCCTGACAAACCTTGGCATCTTCATGCTTTTTGTGAAGAAGATGACTCGACCTCTCTCATGGCCAGACGTCCTGGGCCTCCTCGAGGGAGCATCGCAGCATCAACCACATCCTCCTCTATGACATCAAGTTCCTCTTTGAGTTTGCCTTCCTCTTCCTCTAGAGTTGTATGGCGACGCACAGTTTTGATTCTTCTGGACGGGCGAATGTTCCCAGCACGCCTTTCCCCTGAAGCTGAGGACACCATTGAACATCAAATTGCGCAAGCCATGGGGATCTCACCGGACGAAGTTCTGGCGTCCCACAATGTGCTAGCTCGCCCAGAGGACCTAGTGTCCCAAAATATTCTATGTATTTTGCCTCAACTCCAGGATGAACGACGGCCTTCACCATTTCTTCGCCTTGTTCTCGTGGATTTGGAAATTTATGAACCCAATGAGATCTTGCCAGGAGCCTTTCGAAGATTTTCCAAATGGCTTCCGAGAACCATCAACAGACGCTCTGTTTTTCGCATGCTGGATTTGGAATCACTTCTGGACATCCACGGGGAGCACTGCCGACTTTGGTTCAACAACAATCTCATCGGGGACGACTTCATTGAACCTCTACATCTTGAAGATGGAAATTATCTACGCATCCTCATTGGGGATCAGGTCTCAGATTTTCAATGCAACGACAGCTCTGCGGAGTCCACTGATCACATGATTGGATTGCAACTTCCTTCGGATGTAGCCACTAGAGATTTTGAGCTGGCCATGCCCACTGATGCGGACCTGTACCTCTCCATGAAGATCTGTCCTGCCAACGAGTCTGCGATGCGTGCACTCCCATTTTCCATGAGTGTTGATGATGAAGCTGATATACCTCCTGGTGATGCACAAGGAAATGCTGGTCCCCAACAAGGGGCGTTTGACAGACCACCGGGCATCGATAGACCAGAATGGATCCATGAAACCTGGGATCTGTTAGTTGAGCAAGGAGCTGTGGAATTTGCTGAGGAAGGTCCCATCATGTATCTCCGCTCACACTACATCTCACATAGGCACCATCGTACCAACAGGGCGTCAAGGCCTCTGAGATTTGACACAGATTTTGAGACCTGGGAGGCGGATATCCGTTTCATGTGGGAAGACTTCATGGATGACACAGCCTTCGATTTGTTCTTTGTCGCTCCAGAACCGGTCTCGAGACCTACATCTGGTACTATTGCGACAGTTTTGGTTGTTCAACATCCACTACCTGGAAGGGCAGCTCGTTTGGTTTCTCATCCTCGGATTGGCGCTCATTCCTCCCACAATGAAATTGCCCTCTCTTTGGCCACCCCTTGCACCTCTGAGACATTGCTGCATTCATCAGGGCTATCTGCTCTTTGTTCACTGAGAGGGAATCGACATGCAATGAGGTGCGAAATTTTGGTTGGCAGCATTCTTCAAGCACAAGATCAACCTTTGCGACTACATGACGGTCTTGGTCTCCGAGTTCAACTTCGCAGCCGCTCAGAGACTGAATTGACCAACTTCGTCTCACGGCTTCGAGCAGAGGAGGACACGGATGACATCCAACTCTGGACACATCACTGGCATGTTCAGGTTCCTGCTACCAGTCCGAATCCTTTGCACTTGCAAGTTCATGAACTTGAGAGATGTTTGGTCACATCAGGGCGTCTTCTGGACGAGGATGGAACTACGCCTCCTTTGATTCCCCTTGCCACTCCGGATGATAACACGGAAGAAGCGCCTGCGATTGATCGTTTCCCTGATCACCAAGGTGATATTCTTGACTCATGGAGAATGGCCTCTACCTCTACACCTGCCATTGACACGATCGATGGTGAGCTCCATGTCAAATTCGTCACGTGGTTTCTGAATGGAGATCTCTGGCCGCGTTGTGATGCCTTTCGAATTGTTGCTCTTCCTGCTGATCCTGAAAGATGGGATGCAATTTTTCGACGGACATGGAGAGATCGCGCTGATCCATCCGCGCAACTTCAGACGGCTTTGGTTTATCCACCGGTCACGCCGGATCATCATGGAGGCCACCTGATCATTCACCAAAATTTGGGACCTACGGTGCGAGGAACCCTGCTCAGTGTCTTTTGGCATGGACAAGAGAGCGAATTAGGCAGCCGCTTTGCTCAGGTTGTTCCACATTGGCTCTCGTTTCAGAGGTTCTTGCAGTTTGCAGATCTTCTTGATGCGTGTCGACGACGCATTCTTCTATGTGTTGGCTTTTCTGGCAGTCATCCTATTGATGATGATCGGCCATTATTTCCTCGTCATGGCACTCACGTTGAGATTCATGCGGCAGAATGGCAGGTTATTGATGAGAACAGCTTGATGCAGCAGCCCGGAGTGCCACCACTGGCCCCTACCGGTGCGCATTTCGCTCCTCCTCAGGCTGCTGCCTGTGATGCCGCACAACTGAATGCAGATGCTCCCATTTTTGTTCCTGGAGTACCCTGGGAAATTGGCTCAATGTCGGAATTCACACAGGATCTACACGCACTCTGGCAAGATGCAGCCTTTTCATGGGAGGATGAATCACCTTCCTGTCCCATTCTGGTATGGTTTGTTGATCATCAATGGCATGCACCACATGGACGCACCGCGCGCATTGTGCACCTTCATGATGACTTTCACACCTGGGAAGACAGAATCAGGAGAACTTGGGCCGACCACATTGTGGAGGGTGCGGTGATTGAACTACATCTTGTCAGCCCACAGCCGCCCATCATTCATCCTGAAGCTGCTATACACGTTGTGCTTGTGCAGCATCCCAACGAGATATGGGTCACCAGTGTAGTCTCACTGATTGAACCAAGAGGAAGACGTCCTCCGATCAGACAGATGGCCGTCACTACGCATGAGCATATCCTCATCGACAACCTTTTGCGAGTATTTGGGGTATTTGAGAGTTGTCTTGGACCTCGCGCTCATCTTCAATGCACAGGACAATATCACTCAGTTGAACTATCTCCTGGCCGTCCTATTCCAGGTAGATCTGGCTACAGCATTGTCCTACAGTTGCGGCCTCGACCACATCCACGGCCAACTGAGACTGCTGTCAATCGTTCCAACCGAGCCCCAGTCCTGTTGCAACTCTCCCACCTACTTCATCACGATGTGCTGAGTCAGGAGGAGATCGTTGAGGATCCTGCACTGTCTTTGTCATCGACATCCATAAATGTGGCAATCAGACTTCGCTCTGGTAGTGATAACATCATTGTTCCTGAGTACATTGAATGCTCAGCACCTGGTGCTTCCCATGACATTGAAGCCGAACTCAAACACTGGGGCATTGAATGCAAAGCCATCAGATTTGGTCCCCGGCATGAAGCTCTTTGTCTTCCAGTACAGTGGACGGCACAAGCAGGGCAGTTTCATTATATGTTCTGCCATGATGATCCCAAGGACAATGAAGGCACTTTCCTTCACACGTCTGACACAGCCTTGGATGACTTGGGGCTCATGCAACTGCTCCACAAATTTGGATACTGCAGAGCGGCCATCCTGGAAACCAAGGAACCCATGCCACAGCTCTTCATGGTTCTATTCCTTGACGTTGTGCAACGACATGCGGTTGAGCCCTTGAAGCAGAAGTTTCCTGCACCTTGGCCCACACCGCTTGTGCGTGAACGTGAACACAGGCCCTTCTTCTCTGATCAGGATCCAACTGCGGGCGATGATGACTTTCTCATCAGGCTTGGCATCACCATGACTGACATCCAAGCCTTTTTCAGATCTGGAGATGATATGCTTTGCCGCGATCCCAATGGACTTGCAGTTCCTGAAACCACCATGAGGGTCTTGCGCATCAGTGACACCACGGATCTGGCAACCTTTGACCGCATTATCATCTATACTGATGGATCTTCTCTTCCTCTTCATCGTCACAGACCTGCTGCTTGGAATGAGGAGAACGGCATTGGTGACACGTGGGCTTTCGTTGTACTCGGTGAGCGCTATCTGGAGCAGCAACCGACCATCGAAATCATAGGTTGGCTTGCACATCCTGTGCGATATGACCCTTCGTGTCCTTCCTTTGTGGGAGCAAAATATGTTGGATCTCTTTGTGCAGAACGTGAAGCCATGACCTGGGCGGCCATCTGGCGACTTTCCCAGAACATCGACACACCAACCTTGTTTCGGTCGGATTCATGGACCACAGCAATGCAAGCCTTGGGTCAGATTGGCACTGCACATGTGGATACCTCATTTGCAAGTTTGAGAAGCTGCTTTCAAGCTCTGGATGCTGCTTTACGAGAT
>Ga0126342_10017322_pt1 | contig 12467 bp, 14 predicted proteins | sample Cyp1metagenome_FD_92528 | JGI IMG/M metagenome (GOLD analysis project Ga0126342, IMG submission 92528) | Coral microbial communities from Lord Howe Island, Old Settlement Bay, Australia - Cyphastrea 1 metagenome | ecosystem: Host-associated > Invertebrates > Cnidaria > Coral ...
AGAAGAGTTTCTGGGTGAAAAATCTCTGGGTGAAAAGTATATGGGTGAAATGTATTGAAGAGTCGCTGGGTGAAAAGTATGGTGGAAAATAGGGGTAGATGGGATGCTGGCTTTCGTTCCCCCTTTCTCAGGTCATCTATGTTTTTTTTTGCTTTTCGTGTGTCAACATCTTCCGGAGACATCTTTGCTCTACAGTCTGAGCATTTGTTACGGGTCTTTTGTCATTATCTGGTATGATGGGGAGGCTGTAGCTTTTGTTCAGAATATCTTTAGGTTTTTGAAGGCTCAGGTCTGTGAATGGACTACACATCATGCCGAACCATCATTTTCCGCGTAAGTACGTGAAAACAGTTCTCGCGTTGCGTCTGAAGCGTAGCAGGAGCCAGTCGCAAAGGCGAGCGTCATAGCCATAGTTTAGAGAGAAGCTGAGCGATCTTTGATTTCTTTTGCAGTAATTATGTGTTACTTCATTGGGAAGGCCAAAGCTTTAACTAGGGGTTAGACTTGACAGGGATACTTGTATAATCTTGTATATTGTCCAGCAAACTGCAGGTTCAGTATCTAGAAGTGCTGACTACCGCAGATTCTTCAATCAACTTCAGGGGTGCTTGTTGAGCCCAGGCACCTGCACCTAGCGCCAGGCCTGAAAATTGTGGTGCAAGTTGGCTACCGGAAATATGAGTCATTGGCATCTGGTACGTTCTTAAACTGAACGTGTCAAGGATCACTCGACTTCCCTTTGTTGTCACAAGAAGCCTTTTAGTCAAGGCTCAGGTTATTTTACAGCTGCCATTCATTTGCCATTTCTGTATGTGAATGTGCTTGGAGCATCCTGGATCTGCTATTTTGGGCGGTTCCTTCAGGTCTTCGAACAAGTTGGCATGTGGGTATGGGTCACGATTTCAGTCTCTTTTTAGTCACTCTCTTTGTGCCAGACCATCCCTTTTTGTACCCAGAAGCAGAATAATGTGAACATCAGGAAACATGTTTTATTTAAGGATCCAACATGGGACCTCGTCAAGATCCCGTGATCACTGTCAAAAGCGCAATTCTGAATCGCCTTGCCAGTGCGAGTAGCTCTTCAGTGGTCTCCTCAAGGAAACGTCAAAGACATAAAAACAGATCATTTTGTCCAAGAAAAAACATTTGGCCCTGTATGAAGATGTCAAGATCCATCCGGCCATCTTTCGAGAACACTTTGAACATCCAGTACACTTTGGCAATGTAATGTATCTAATTATACTAGTTATAAGTTAAATATCCAGTTATACAAGATGATATTTAATATTTATTTAATTACTATTTATTTATAGAACAACTTCCATGGATATGGCAAAAATTTTCGGCAGCGCCGAGGCCGTGAGCTCTTCGGCCAAGCCGTCCCCTGCGCCCGCGGCCCCTGCCGCAGCCGGCGATGGCAAAAAGGCCTGGCATTTCATCCGTCAGGTCACTAGTGTCACACGAGTGTCACACGAGACGCTGGAGGCTGACCCCAAATTCGAGACATTTGATGCCTTCCTGAGAAAACGACAGCGTCTTGGCCGTGTTGGCACCAATTTTCAGGATTCTCTTCTGGCAGAAATTGCATACGTTTTTTTTTCGCAGTTTGTCAATATGTATAGACCAGAAACAGACTAGGCAGCGCATGAGACATAGCAGACAGCTGTGACTTAAAGCTGTGTAGTAGTTGACTGTCGCACGTGAATGGGCATTTCAGAGGCCCTTGACTACACTCAGTCAGACAATCAACTGACGCAACACGTCAGCAAAACCCAAGGTATGATGTCCTAGCTCTTCCAGGCAACCAGAAATATGTGTCCCAAGCTCAGTGTATGCATTTGCCGGTCCTGTGTCCGGTTTCTGTGAGAAGGACTCGAGTTCGAAGATGTATCGTTTTCGTGGGAGTCATCAAGAGATATCAAGAGTGCCATGCAAAAACTCAATCAATGCCAGCTTCCATGAACGGTGTGTTTCTGGGAGCCAACTTGGGTCTCTTAATCAGACGCACACATGCAGTTACAGACAGTTCGTGGCGAGCTTGTATGTTGCGTGCAGGACTGGTCAGATCAAGAGGGGAGGTATGATGAAGTCATTCTGACATGTTGCAACAGGGCTTCAAAAAGCTGGGGTCTTTTTTTGCTACACAACTTGGGCTGTGGAGCTTCATCGGAAGCCAGCTGCCCACAGAGATGTTATATTATGTTACCCTCTGGTAAACTAACATAGCTATTGAAAATGGCCATTTATAGTGGATTTTCCCATTAAAAATGGTGATTTTCCATTGTTATGTTAGTTTACCAGAGGGTATCTCCAGATTTACTCAGCTGCTATGCAACTTTCCTTCTGTGCTGTCATTTCTCAGGGATCTCAATCAGCTGTGGTCTCCCAGCGACTTCGGTTTGAACTTCCTCTAGTTTGTAGATGAAAAGTGTCAAGTGGTAAAGACTTACCCAAACATCGTTGTTGCAAACGAAGGAGCACCTAAGGCCGTTGTTGCAATGTTAGTACCTGCTAGGATCCCACCCTCAGTGTCCATCAAACAGCAGCCGTGCGCCATGGGAGGATGGGTTCAGAGTGGGGCAAAGCTAGACCTGGAAATGACAGGTTGGGTGGAAAAAAATCGCCGAAATGGCTGCACCAAACAGGGCATCTCCAAATGTCTTGCAACTGCCGCGCTTTGGCGCTTTGGTGTGGCTCAAGCTGTTGTGCCATTCTACTTGTCATGTGATGCCACCTGCAGTAGATCTGGTTGGCAGACACATTGCAGGATGCAGCCACAGCAACTCTTCCCAGCTTCCAATGAGTCGCCTCCCATCAGAGGTTGCTGACAGTGTCAAAAATGGGATCACTTTGAGCAACAATCAACTTACTTGGAAGGATGTTGGTGTGACTCCCGTAAAATGGGAACCTTGCATCAACAGCCCTGCGAATTCAAGTTGTTTTTACACCGACAGCGTTTGATTGTCCTGATTTGACGTCGCTACATGCAGCAAGCTTAGATTTTGACTTCCTTCCCGCTTCCCATCAGCAATATCATTTTGACCCCCAGAGCATCCTCACCTTTCAACTGATTGCAATGGAATTATTCTACCTATGTCATCTATGTCTTCATTCCGAGATCCAGCGAACTCCTGCACCGCATGTGCCATGGATGGATATGGCGGCCCTGGCGGCGCCGCGCATGGAAGCTCCGTGACTGGGCAAAAATGCAAGGACACTAAGGACACACCAGGTCCATCTATCGCATCGATTGATATCGATTATATGTGTTTAGCTCAGCTTGTATAAACCTTTGCTGGACGGAATGGTAACCTGACCTCTCTTGTCACAGAAATAACTCAGAATACTTGCTGCAAGCAGAAAGAAGAAATGTCTATTTGGAATATTCCCACAGTTGTGCCTTTCAATGTACTCCTTGGAGCCTTTCCGGTCCAAACAAGCCATGGTTGTCCTTCCCAGAGGGTTCCGCAGCATCACAGGTGCCCCGCTCCTCTTCACCACATCCGCGGCTGGAACTCCCAGATGACTAGGGGGATGACACTTTCCCAGATGTCAAAGCTGCATCCAAGTGCTGACCGTTTCGGCAGTTTAGACATCCCATCCCCGTCCCCAAAGTCCTAGGTCCTACTCCGGGCCAGCGAATGGTTGGAGACGTATCTGGGAATCCCGGCCCTGACCGTGTTTGCCCCCGAGAAGCGTGGTGGGCAACGGGTGTCGTGGCTGCAGCTGGAGATAACTGGAGAAACACTGCGTCTCAGGGAATGGATGATGGGTGATTCGTAATGAGACGTGATTGACAAATGGCGGTTTACATTCGATGGTCACTATTTTGCGCCCCAGGTCTTGGTGCTAGGCGATGGCGACTTGAGCTACAGCAGGACACTGAGCCGGTGGCTGGTTGGGTAAGCCAGAAGCAAGATTGGTGGCGTGACCAACCAGAAAAAGGGTGGCCTACAAATCTAATTCTGGTGTCTACAACTCTTGAGCCACTCTCATTCATTTCATGCTTGACTTGGATGGGTTCTGTGTTTCACTCATATCAGGTCTGGTCTGGTTGTTGTCCCTTCAGCACAACCATAGGATTTTGACTGCTGAAGACACAGAGTTACTGTGCATTGTGCATTGAGGTGCCGCGTTGTATGAGAACAAGCCAGATTTGAGGCGAGCAAATGTTCAAGTTTCTTTTTGATTTTTGACATCAATCACCTTCCAATGGTTATTGGAGATGTTGCCCCCATAATTTGGATAATGTATATATATATATATACGTATATATATATACATAGATGGGATATTTCACACCCCGATTCAAACGGTGGAGTTACCGGAGTTACCTGCCTACTCGACGGGTCCTTTGCAAAGTTGATGGTGGGAGAGTGCGCAAGGTCATAGCGCAACAAAGGTTTTTGCCAGTGTAGTTTTCTCCCATGGCTATGTCAAGCTATGACTTTGGTGTTTGGCTCGAAGCTTGAGTTGCACATGGAGGTTGGCTTGCTAAACATCGTATCGTTTGGATCCTTCGAAAAGAAAACCAGTCACTTCCCGCAGCCAATTCAAAGGGTCACTGTGGGCAGGTTGGTGGCCACCACTTTGGAGACTCGAGAGGTGATCTGGGCGGCAACAGACTTGACATCTTTGTATATCTACATATGTACTACATATAATATCACATAATAGATAGATATTACAGGTACTTATATATATAATATGTATATATATATACATATATATATATACATACACATTATAGACCTTTTCTGTTTGTTGAAAATTGTACTATGGGGATGATATGATGTGTGTGCTCATGGACGGAAGTGGTAAGACGTTGTCCCCGAGCCATGATACCCTTGAACGGCAGGAGTTGGTGAGACGTTACCGCCTTGCTTCGGCTCACATCGAAGCGCTAGAGCAGGCGCGACTGGGGAGTATCAGCGAGAAGCGCTAGAGCAAAGCCAGTAAAAATTGAAAGTTATGCGAGTTATGGTTCTGTTTGAGAATTGTACTTGTTGATATATATATATATAGTTATATATATATAGAACACAACTATCGATATTTTTTCACCCGACCCTAATATCTTCTAGTGACCATCAACTTAAAGTAACAACAACTAAAAACCAACAACATCGAAACTGGAATATCACACCCGGAGCATCGCCACCCAGTGAACTCAGCAGCGAGGCAGGAGCCTTGGTTCTACACCAGGTGGATGCCACTCAATTGGTGCAGACATTGGCAGGCAGAGATTTTGTTGGAGAATGGTTGGAATATGTTGGAATGGTTGGTGGGTTTCTGTCAATGTTCGGGAACACGCGAGGCAACATTGGAGTATCCCGAAGTCTTTCATTTTCTGATATTTTTGGGACAATTAGCCAGTTTGGACATTTTTTAGACATTTGGTGTAACTCCTACTGGGAAGACTACAGCTGAAGCCAGCACCAACATGACGATGTGCGCAGGTGAGGCATTCCCATTGGATGGTTTCCATCGAATCATCTTCAACTTTCCCTACCAGGTGGGAAACAGAGGCTTCACCTTCGATATTTCCTTGAGATGGTTTGTAGTTTCGAGATGTTTCGAGAATGTGAAGAATTTGCATGTATTTGTCAGATCTCATTGCCCAAACAAATTATGCTCTCCTAAACGCACATAGCCATGGGATGCTGGAATGCCCTCATTTTCATCGCTTTTCAAGAGGTCTATCATCTACAAATTCGAGGATTTCCAAGGGCTTATGTCTCCCTTGCCACAGGTAAACCAAGTGAGCTCGTCCTCCCGTTTACTCCCTGAGGTGCCGGGAGGCATCAAAGATCTTCGTCGACTTCTGGGAGCGTTCCTGGACAGCTGAGAAACTGTGGCGGAAGGGGTCGGGGGTCTTCATGAAGGGACAGGTTGGCCATCAGATCATCAGATCACAGGGCCCTCATATCCATCGTGCAGACAGGAAGAAGCAAGGAAATGCCTTGCGCCTGATGGCGTCATCGAGGCATCGTCCCAGTCGTGCCAGTCGTGCCGAGTCCAATTTGTGACTTCCGATGATCCCAATATCCCAAAGTCACCACGTGGTTTCCCAACGGGTGGTTGGTCCCCTAGCAGGTGGCCCTGTGTGCGGGGCAAGGAGGTAGCGGAGTGGATCCCAGTAGGGATCCTCAGAAGTTGGGTGAACATTTAATATCAACTCACTGGTAGTCATTCATTTCATAACAGTTGATTTTAATTAGTTCAATACCATTTAACATTTCATATACATTCTGGTAATCAAACAGTTTGCAGTGGAACATCACCATTTCAAGCGGGTAAATCATCAAACTAAATGGGTGCCCAGGTGAGCGTGGCTGGGCTGGTTGCTGGAGGGTGCCACTGCTGGCAGCAAAGGCATCCTTGGCCTTGGAGAGTGGGGGAGCACGGAAGTTTTGGGAGGCGAAATTGGAGGAGAGGCAGGAGAGGATCATGGAATTCTGGATGGCGAAATCATTGGAACACTGCAGGTTCGAACAGGTCAAATGCCCAAACAGGCGCAAATTTCGGTCAAACATGTGCCAGATGTGGGCATTCTATGGCATGCTTTTTGCCCGAATATCTCTGCACTGGTCCCATCTCTTGGAGTTGAATCATCCCAAGACGATTGGAAGGCCTCGCGAGTGTAGGCAAATGCAGCAAATACCTGTGATCTAAGTCGAGCCCTACATACAACATATGGTTCCAAAGTTGATCAGTGGGATGGTCCAATGGTGCATGATTCCATGCATCACTGCAAGTTTGCTTTGGCCGTTTACTCACAGACTGCACCACAAAAGACACGAAAGAAAGACACGAAAGAAAGGTCACCCCCAGGGTGGCACGATCCGCTGGTACATTGTCTATGTTTCGACTTTGTCACTATTTGAATCCGTTTGGCCATGGTTTGAAGCCACTGACCTGGCTACATTCCAATGCTAAAGAGTGATGAACAAACCGATCGATTGTTACCACCCCAACAGCTGGGGGTCGCTGCCATGGTGGCGGCCCCCATCATGCTTGGCGGTGCACAGTGGGCGAAGCGGGGGGTGTTCTTTGACTTTGACTCCACGATGATGCTTGAATTGAGTTGGGGCAAGATGGTGCTTTGAGTGGGCTGGATTTGTTGACATAATGTATTGAATGTGATCTTGACCAAACTCTGAGTATTTGGCAGGATCTGCAAGGTTCTAAAATTGAGTCAACAGAAGAGCATGGACTTGTCTCTTGTCTCTTGTCTAAACTTTGAGATGAACCTATTTTGTCCCTCGTTTCATTGCAGAAACACAGATATTTGATTGATCTTTATCAAGACAGTGCTTCAAGCAAGTCTAGGAGGGCTGGGAAAGGCTATGTCTCGTCCACCTCGCATGTGTGGCTCAAACAGTCCGCAAATCCGTTGCTCCGGTGCTAAGGACAACTCCTATCAAGCTTCCGCGATTTCACAGGCTGCCAATACCAGCTGAGTGAGAAATTCAGTACCAGGTGTGTGTTAAAAGCGTATGAAACGAAGGGTCAAATGAGTTGAATCCCTGAAACGGTGACCCTGTAACAATTTATATCACTATTTATAATATTTATCATAATTCGCTGGATTTACAGAAACTTGGGGCGCTGGACGTTTCGTCGTGCCAACATTCTTACTCAGATGCTGCATACGCAGCAGTGGCAAGACTTTTCCGCTCTTTGTCCCACAGTTGCTCGTGGTTGTCAGGATTTTTATCCACACAAAATGTCCATATCATTGTTAATTTGTAAGCTCCTCTAGATTTCAAGGGCTGAACACGTTTAGTCGAGCCTTTGACAGCAATAAAACCTTCGACTGCTGGGAAGAATGTGCAAACGTCAGAGCAGCTTTGAATCAAGTGATGACCCTCACGAACTACGGAGTTCACTTCAGGGGGTCAGAAATCCTTCCCTGGTTGGAACGGCTAAGATGTTTGCACGGACTTTTGACATCACCACCAGAGCAAAGTGGAGCAGCAGCTTTTAGGACCCATCTCCTGCCTTGGTGACATCCAGGCACGCCATTGCGGACAGTCCGGAGATCTTCTCTGCGATGACGCCCCAGGAGATAAGTGCCATGGCTTCGGCACTACAAAAGCGGGTCCCCCCCGCCATGAGTTGGTTTCGTTCACCCATCCAACTGTAGATATATTCCCACCGTAGATCCTAGTCCGCTTAGTTGTACACCAGCTTACCGGACCCACCTTACCAAGGGTGACCGTCGCATCTCCGTGGCTCCGCCCAACACGAGGAGATTTTAGCCAACTTTGGGGGGAGGCAACGGCTACAGCGCCTCGGTCGGCTGCTTCAGGCAACAGCTGCCAGAGAATTTTCCACTCACCGGCTGGGTTCCCATGACCATGAAACATTTTTGAAGGCTCCCAGAGTTCCACCGCCGTGTTCCAGAAACACACCGACACAGAAAGGGGACTCAACCGGACTCAACCGGACTCAACCCTACTTCGCACATCTTCTCACGACAATGGAGGCTCTAACCGAAGCTGGTTGCGAGTTGCAACTTGGAAGCGTGGCAAGATGAGCAGTGACCAAAGCCCTGGCTGATTACTGTAGCTATCTGTAACTATTGTAAGGATATACTCCATGGTTATACTAGCTGATATATGATCACCCATAATGGGAACCCCGGACCCCAACCAGATCCAACCAGTATTTTGTCGGGTCTTCTCTCCAGAGGGATGGTCCACTCATCAAATGGCCAACATGGGCCATGGGTATTTAGCTGTTGGCCACACACCTCATCCAAGTACTGATAGCACTGGATGTCTTAGGTTCATTGTCTCAATTGGATTTCGAGACAGCTGCATTCTTCCCCACCTTCATGTTGGGGCGCTCGGTGTGTGAAACGCGGAGGAGTCTTGGCTGGATGCATTTTGTCACCATGTTCTCCATAAAACCAACGCACAAGAGGTCCCCGTGGGATGGTAGGTTGGTCAGTCATAGAAGTTAAAGTCCTGTGAAACTGGGCCCCAATGTTGAAGAAGTACCAAACTCCGAGGCCACGGGCCTAGCTCAGTATTTCCACACGGAGAATGCTGGATGCTTAGCTGGGCCATGGATGGCCAGAGACATATTATGACATGTTGGACCAGGTGACCAGGTGGCATTTTTGGATGTGGGTTCTGCGCTACGTGAATCTGTTGGATGGAGCATTCAAAGCCAGCTGCAGCTGATTTTTGCGTGGAGGTTTATGGACAGGATTCGCGAGAGCTGCAGGATCGTGGATTTGTGAAGGGAAGGCCTGCCGTCAGAACCGCTTTCCAAGTCTAGGCATTTTTTCTTGAACAGTGAAAAGCAAACAGTTTTGAGTGTGTTTCGTAGTGCCTCCAAGCTACCTTTGCTTTAGACTCTCGGCGGTGTGTAGTTTTGAGGCTCTACTTATATAGGTTGTCACACACATCTGGAGCCCCTTGTTCTGGGACATACAGGGTTACATGTAGGCCTCAAAGCATGAGAGGTTCTTTGTGTAACTCTGCTGACGATAGATAGCTCCAACCCCATCTGATTGCTACGGGTTTTGAAGCAGACAGGAACACAAGATAGGCCAGTAGAATCCGCAGTTGATCCAAGTAGCATACAGAGAGCAATGCCTGAGTTTCCTTTTCTTTCTTTGGGGGATACCGGGATACCTATCAATTGAGGTTCTTTGGGGCTTGGGGGCCCCGAGCCCAATCTCATACGTTGCCACCCGTGCGATGTCAGGTTGATTGTCCAGGCCTCAAATCCACTGAGACACTGGCGCTGGACGTGTTCTCTCCTGACTCAGCACCACATTGCCCGAGGCTGACATCATGGCTGCACCCTGGCTTCAGATTTTGCAGCCCCCGGGCCAGTATAGCTACTTAGATCTACCTAGTATATATTTTGATACACTATAATATAATCTATACTGTCTATACTACATTCATGATGTTATATTAAAAACATATTATATTACACTGGCAATATGGCAATACGAAGCTGGTCAGAAATTGGGTGAATAGCCCACTTGCCAAGGGCACTTGATCAGGCTACATCCCAACACCCAGGATCCTAAACGCGGCTGGGCACCGCAAGATGCCTTGTTCGTGGATGACAGCGTGCGACACGTGGAATCGGCAGCGGAGAACTGTGAGGTGCCTGCAGGTCTTAGCGATGGTTCCCATCAGAGGCTGTTTAGCTTAAAACAAAGTCATCAAATTCACTGATCATGAATTGCGAATCATTTGCTGATTTGCTGATCAATGTTGCCAATCCTTTAGTGACATTTAGTGCAACGCAAAGTGCAACTTTGCCGCCAGAGCAGGTCATCCGAGTGCAGGGCAATGGCCTTTCAGTGCTTGAGCTGGACGCCATTGAGGCCTCGCCTCACATATGGAGCCTTTTAAGCACCCAGATTTGGTGCTGGAAATCGGTTGCCATTTTTATTTCCATTGCAATTCATCATCATTTTTATCTTTCCATAGTAATTTCCATACTATTCTCAGTGATTCCACAGCTCTTTCGCAGCACAGCAGCAGCAGCACTCACAAAAAAAAACGCCAGGCGGTTGCACGGGGTTGGGCACTCGGATCACCGGTCGATGGGTCCAGCAACCGGTGAAGAAACCAAGGCCATAGATCTGCGGAAGGCTGGCGGCTCCACCCCGATGAGGTGCCGATCCGATCCGTGGAGGGCCTTAGGGCCGGCTAGGGTTGGACATCTAAACCTGGGCTGAATCCAAAAGTTTGTGTTCTCATGTTAAATCATGTTAAATCTACATGACTGGTTTTCACTTCCCATTTATATAGAGGATTTTAAAGGATTGACTGCTTGACCTTGTTGAGGACAAACTCTTGGGCACTGCACCGCGGGTGAAGAGAGAAGGATCCCCTTTTGGTCTCCAGCAATGTAATTCCACTGGATCGTGTCACGAAACGAATTTTTCTTGGGATTGCCACAGATTTAAAGTTGGAGGAACACTGGGCAGTGGTAGATCTGCAGCTCCGTCACTGGAAAGTTTGAAAACCGTTTGGGGGTACAGGCCCAGATTTTCGGTGGATCGGCCGTGGCACTTTCCCACCCAATAAATCTTGAATTCCTTGGATGATCTCAGGCAAGCCCTCCAGCATGATTGCAGCACTGCATGGTGAGGCTGTTGCTGCATTGAAGCAAAGACCTTCTGTGCAAGGCGGGCACTGGTTTGAGTCGTTTAAAGTTCGGCGATGCTACCTGTAACAATTCACACGACATCTTGGTTGAGATATTGGAGAGTTTGAAGGAACTGGACCGTTTGAGAGTTTGGGATGGTCCAGGATGGAGCAGAGGATATCGGATAACAACTGCCAAACATGAAGGGAACTACAGTATGACTACACTATGGGGATGCCTACTGCTTTGATGTTGATGGTGTTGATTGCCATTTTGATGGTGACTTGTGATGGCAGGAGCTTGGTACGTGATCCCCAGCTGAAGCTCCACCAGGTGGCCCGATCCTATGCAACTGCATTTGTTGCCCGTTTTTCCGTTGAAAATGATTGTTTGCCATGAAAAGCCATGTCCATCCAAGACTGTTGTGGGAAGTGTATTTCGAGAAAGTGTTCAGGGCAGCTCGGCAGAAGAACAGCAGTGAAGACATGCTGAAAGAAGCGCTCTCCTTGGTACCCCTCGATCTGGACACCTGGTGAATCCTGTCTTGGGAATTGTCTACCTTGATTTCTGAGGTATGCTACCAGTCACCGCGTGAGCGCCCAATTTAGTTGCAGGTTTGCCCGCCCCTGTGTGGGGTAAGAGGCCCCTTTGTGTGGTGCGGCGCTGCTTTGGTTGCAGTCCTCCCTTGAAACAGAGGGAGGGCATGTTGTGCTACCCCAAAACACCGTGCGACGTTGCTATCAAAGCTGTATGTTGGCTACCTCATAGCCCTCATAGGCCTGTATGTTGGCAACCTACACCCTGTATGTTGGCAACCTACAGCCCTCATAGCCCTGTATGTTAGCAACCTACAGCCCTCATAGCCCTGTATGTTGGCAACCTACAGCCCTCATAGCCCTGTATGTCGGCAACCTACAGCCCTCATAGCCCTGTATGTTGGCAACCTACAGCCCTCATAGCCCTCATAGGCCTGCATGTGCAACCTGCAGCCTGTATGTTGGCAACCTACAGCCCTCATAGCCCTGTATGTTGCCAACCTACAGCCCTCATAGCCCTGTATGTTGCCAACCTACAGCCCTCATAGCCCTGTATGTTGGCAACCTACAGCCCTCATAGCCCTGTATGTCTGCAACCTACAGCCCTCATAGCACCGTATGTTGGCAACCTGCTGCCCTCATAGCCCCGTATGTTGGCAACCTACAGCCCTCATAGCCCTGTATGTTGGCAACCTACAGTCTTCATAGCCCTGTATGTTGGCAACCTACAGCCCCTCGTAGCCCTGTATGTCGGCAACCTACAGCCCTCATAGCACCGTATGTTGGCAACCTACAGCCCTC
>Ga0126342_10017323_pt1 | contig 12467 bp, 8 predicted proteins | sample Cyp1metagenome_FD_92528 | JGI IMG/M metagenome (GOLD analysis project Ga0126342, IMG submission 92528) | Coral microbial communities from Lord Howe Island, Old Settlement Bay, Australia - Cyphastrea 1 metagenome | ecosystem: Host-associated > Invertebrates > Cnidaria > Coral ...
AACCCTAGTATCAATGATACCCAGATACCAGTATCTAAGTATCAACGATACCCAGAGCCTAGTATCAATGATACCCAGATACCAGTATCCAAGTATCAACGATACCCAGAACCGAGTATCAATCATTCACCGAACAAGCAACAACAGACAAATCGTTTCACCCCGAACTTTTTTTGCCAAACCATCAAACACGGACAAATCGTTTCACCCTCAACTTTTGACAAAAGCGTGAAACACGGACAAATCGTTTCACCCTCAACTTTTATAGCCAAACCATCAAGCACGGACAAATCGTTTCACCCTGAACTTTTGAAGACAACAAATCCTTACTTCAACGAGTGTCCTAAAACCATCGTTTTAGCGTTCAAATTTAGGACACTTGTTAAAAACACAATTTTTAGAGCAACAGACCCAAAAACACTTAAAGAAATGACGCCTTATAGGACTTTCAGCAGGACAGCTGGGAACCAACCAAGCGTGTTTTAGCTGAACGGCTTATGTGGTCTAATTTGGTTATAAACCAACCATAAAGGGATGTAATTGTATACAATTCATGGGATATAATGAGATCGCCAACCAACTTGATATGATCTTGTAGGTCTATCTGAAAATGAATTATACTATTATATATATACATAATACTATACATATATATATATATATATATATATATCACCAAACTTACGATTGTTTCAAGGAGACATCATAGCAAACCACTGCAATCCACTAGATTTCTGGGTACAACGCCACTATTTTCGGGCATGGGAGTACCGAAGGATCCAGCCAAATGCTGGTCATTTCAAGGCTTATAAGGATTGACCTATGGTTATTTAACATATCTATGGAACATGGCCCATTTACAGATGAGTTCTCATGAATTAGTTATCCTTCAAAAATGGTGATTTTCCATAGCTATCTTAGATAACCAGAGCATATTTCCAACCATTGAATTTTGAGGTAAATGATTGCTGCCCGAAGGATGGAACACACAACCGCCAGACACGATGTGCCAGCACCAGTTGGCCCTGGGAACGGTGTCGTTGGATGTCAGAGCTCCTGCGTGGTGTAGAATCCACACATCACTCTAGCTAATTTCATACAAGGTGGTGCCGCTCAGTTATAAGTTGGTTTATAACCCCCTACTAAGTATAGGCATATCTACCATAAGTATAGGCATATCTACCCCCAAGTTATTGGAGTTATAAGCCAAGTTAACTATCTATGGGCACCACCTTGTAGTCCACAATACTCCATAGATGAGGGGGGACCCCCCAAATCATCCATTTCAACCCCTTTGGACCACTGTCTGAGAAGGTACGGCTAACCCCCGAAACGTCATCATACCCCAGTCGTACTTCCGAAGAAGGCACGGCTGGATCCATAGGGATTCATATTTCATTAAATCCCATAATCCATTCATAATCCATCAACAATCCATGAATCATGCATTAAATCCCCTTATTTCCCATTATATAATTATCCATTAATTAGGTGTTTTTCCATGAAAGAAACCATCCAGCACGGCCAAGGTGCTCGTGAACCGAAGATGATTTCACCCTGAAGCTTGGGATAAGATGATGCCTTTGAAGTGGGGACAAGTTGGTGATTCTTTGAAATTAAACATGGGATAACGTGTAAATGACTTATCACCTGAATTTAGGGCTGTCCATTTTAGATACGGAAGAGTGAGACAAGACGGATATGTCATGGAATATTGGTGATATAAGGGTGATATATTGAATACTAATGGGATGTTCGTTGAACATTGATGAATACCCTCCGGTGTCATGAAACATGGCTGGGAAATCCTCGAACTGGCCATGGAGGTTTAGTTCACTGGAAAATCATGTAGAAATGTGGGTTTGATTGCTGGTGCAATGTGGGCCCCCCCAGTTATAAATTGGTTTATAAACACCAGTAACTATAGTTATAAGTATCATAAACCATAGTATAGTTATTGGAGTTATAAACCAACTTAGCTATCTAGGGGGCCCCAGTTTGTGGGTATCTTTGAAACATGCAGAGTTGGGCAGATTCACCAACAGATATAGAAACATATGTTACTGTACCCTCTGGGAATTTAACATACCCTCTGGTAAACTAACATAACTATGGAAAATCACAATTTTTAATGGGAAAATCAACTATAAATGGCCATTTTCAATAGCTATGTTAAATTACCAGAGGGTAGCTACAGAACATGATCCACTGATGGTTCAGCTATTAAAAATGATGATGTTCCATGAGCAAAACCTAACAGAGATGGCCACTATATACTTTCCGATTTGAGGGATGCACACATGGCAATTGGCATGATTGAATCTTGTCCTGGAAAGGTTCACACGAAGGGGATTGCTGGTGGTTTTTTTTGCAACAGTTCAGGTAGGCAACCTTTCTTTGGCATGCACCATGCTGCACATACATCTTTTGTGATGCGTTTCACACGTTTTTCGCTGCCATGACTTCAATTTGACGGCGTGAAGGGTCCGTTCCGCAGTGATTTCATCCCTGAAAACTGCTGCGGTAGATGGGAGCTTTCACCTCCCAGCATGTTGGGTTTCTAGTACTAGTTGGTTGCGAACATCTTGCCTGCTCCTCATTTGATGATGGAATTCCATGGAATTTTCCTGGAATGATCTCAAACATAAACCATGAACGGATATTCGAATAGCATAACTGTAGCGTTTAATATGAACACATGACCCACCGTTCCTGGGTTGGCCCCTTTCTGAACAGCGCATAACAGCTGAGTTGATAAACCCGCCTATCGTCGACATGGATGGACTTCGCAGGACTTCGGTCATGAAAAAAGCTTGGTGCTTTGGTGGTTTCAATGACAGGGATTGGCAAATGTCCCATTTTGGGTATATTGGACATCACCTTATAGTAGCCATGGCATTGACCATATACCTAATGGTTGGGTGATGTTCAATGGGGACATTTAATGACCCATGAATGAGCATGTTGGAATTTTGCATTCCGACAAATGGGACCATGTAACATCATGTAACCATGTAGAATGACTTTCCTATTTTCTTTTGACTGAAACTACAGGCGTGGTATCCAACCAAAACAGGAAAAGCAAGGTATTCGACCCACCAGGCTACTGCGTTCTATCAATGGCGACATGGATCCTTGGCATTTTTGATCCAATCGTTTAGGTGGGAAGTTCAAGAATCACAAATAATCTACAAATGATAGGGTATGTCAGCAGATGTCAGCAGCCAACATTCTTTGGCTATTGCCATCTACTGTTCACTGCCTTGCCTTGGTTGCTGGCTGAGGCCGACCCAACGGGTAGGTCAACCATTTCCCACTGGCAACAAGTTCCTGACGTTGATGTCTTTCTTTGGGTGGTTTCTTTGGGTGAAAATTGGGTGTAAACCTCGAGGCTTGGCGGCCAATGGTTGCGCAAATGAGCAGTGATTGCGCAGCCCATGGCTCCGCCGGAATAGTTTGAATCCACAGCCTCCAAGGAAAATCCTTCAGATCCATTTCTATATGGCAATGGCCTGCAGAGAGTACCCTAGAGAGGTTATTTAAGTTGATGTTCCCAATCAAAAACTGAGACTTGGTCGTTCGATTTCTCTACTGTATATATTTTCTCTGACCTTTCATTTATTGTTTGCTTTTTCTTCTGTGTCCAGTTTGCCCCTTTTCACCTTGCTAGCCGCAGAGAGGCCCCCTGGCCCTGCATTATCCCCTCCCTTGTATAGTTTTTCCTCCACTGAGGTAGTTTTTCCACTCCTCTTTGCACTATGGCAAGGTTCCATTATAAAGCCAAAATAACTGTGAAGAGGTGTGTATATATTCAACTTCATTGGGATGATATTCCTGAATATTCCTGATCAAACTACGAGTTTGATCCAGACATATCCAGACCTCCTGGAATTTGATGGAATAATTTTTCAGGAACTCCCATTTCCACTGGACAACCCATGGTTTCCGCTCGAAATTCCCCCGTCCAAATCGACGCCGATCGAAGGAAGCCCCAGTGGTCCATGGAGCCCTGGAAGGTTCACCAGAAGAGCTGGTAGCAACAGGTGGGGCTTTAATGGGAACACCCACAGTGGTCACAGGTTAATACAGGTTATAGTTTTTTACACGATAACACATATACGTATAAATACATACACTATATGATATTACTGCATTCTATTTGATTTTATATGATAGTCTATATGATACATATATATATAATTATATATATATATAGTCCATAGTCTAATATGATATACATGCATATATATATACATATATGTATAACCAATTATAACCATTTACTGTACATTATTGAATGGGATGACACCTCGGGTTGCTGAGACTGTGATTGGTTATTGTCCTGATGGGAAATCCACCAGAAATCGGGAACCTAAGTTGTTGGTATGTTGGTGATAAATCGCATGAACTATCAGCATTATATTCCCATTAATTGTGGTTTTATGAGGTACTGAGTAATGTTTTTTCTGGTTGGTTGTTTGAAATATGTGTATTTTTCCATCCGATTTGGGATGATGATTGATCCCAAATTACGTTCACATATTCTTCAAGGCAACCACCAAGTAGCTTAAAGCAGACACCAACATTAGATGTTACATCACTGTAGAAGGGACACTTGCTAATGTTGGTATAAATTGAGATTTTGAATCTCAACATTTTGAAATGGGAATCGATCGAGCTTCCAGCTCCTTGAAATACTTTCGATATTAATGTGTTTCAATGTGTCTGTATCTATAATATCATGGAACACAATTGGCAAATGGTTTCCGTAGGAATGTGATCTACAAACAGTGGATTGTCCATGCCTATGTTAAGTTACTGGAGGGTGAGTGTGCCGTGCAATTGGAAGTCGATTGAGATTTGAATCCCCGTTGAGTAGATAGAATCATACGTCTTGAACTGAATATGTATATATATACATATATATATATATACATGTGTATACATACATATACAAATAATTATGGTTAAAACCTTTGCATGAGGCTGTATGAATAAAATTTGACAACACATGCCCCAATCAAATTATGTGGAATAGAGTTAGCACATGTCCAATACATATTTTGAAGGTCACCTTTCTGTGAGACTCTTTTTGACAGTTTTTTTGACACCACCTTGAAGTGCCGTTTGAAGATAGTTGAAAGTTATTTCCCCCAATGGTTCACTGGTTGGTGGTTTCAAGTAATGTTGATCCCCAATGGGTCAAAACCACCAGCCAGTTGATGTTCCAAAAACCGGCCCGAATTTGGTGCTCCAGCAGGGTCAAGTGAGGTTTTTATTTCCAACAACTGTTGGCCCCTAGGCCAACTATGGTAGAGATACAGTGGATGGTTGCGAAATCCTGCACCAAGTTGATTCAGGTGGTTTTTCTCATAGGGTTTCAACCATCCAAGGTGATGCAGGATTTCGCAACCATCCACAGTATGTAGAGATATCACCTTGTAGGCACAACAAAAACACGGCCAGGTCAGATCTCCGTCCAGGAGTATCGCGCACGGATTCTGGCTGAGATGGCGCCCAAGGATAGTAGTCAGGGAAGTTTCACATATGTAAACTGATGGTGACAACTTGGCATCGACAGTTGAGCAGTGCCCAAGTTGCCCAAGTTTCGAATCCGAAAAGGTTTCGGACAGTCAATGATAGTAATGATTGTGCTATCTACTGGTATGGGGGCTGTTCAACCATATTCAAAACCATCGTAAGAACGTGAGATGTTGCCAAATGCAAAGCTGCCCAGCCACGCAGAACAGCTGCGGTTGGCTGCGGACCAGCATTGGTTCACATTGTGTTGCCTTATGGGTTGTGGATATGTTGTTTATCATGATGAAGTGGTAATGTGGACCTAATGTCATACACCATTCCAAAAAATCACCATGATTTATGCATAGGATTGAAACCATCCTCAAATGATAGGTTTATGGGTTGCCAACATTACATTAAAATACATCTGTGTCTGAACATGACGGATTCTATCATAGAACTGCCATTTGAGCGGCGGGGACAATGGTGATTGATTAACTTAATTCTATTTAGGGTGCTCCATTTTCTGAAAGCCAATATATTCATAGTGCAAGTCAACTCCCAATACAGTACTTGTTTTCGTAAGTCAAAATTATTATGAACGTGCGGATACTCCAATAATTACTTGGGAATACTACTGTAGTTTATTTGTATAGAAATGGTCTATGGTGTCACCAATCAAGAGTGAGGACAACGAAGAAGCTGTGTGGAATACTACATGACACAATGAGGTTCCCCTTCGTCATCGGTGAGTGCGGAAAGGATGAAATTTTGGGATCTTTAACAAAGGTGCTGGCTGCCACAGTCTTGTTGAGGATAATCCCCTAGTATCTATGAATTGTATATCTATATAATCCCCCGAATGACACACGTATTTCCAGGATGGTATGGTTGATGTTTTCCCGATAAATTATAATTTCGAGGTTTCCAGGTGATGTTCGTGATCTTTTTGGGGGGTGCTAGTTGCATCAGCCAGCATATCACTTGGTGTGAACCAAGAATTGTACGAGGTGGTGCCCCATAGTGAGCTAAGTTGGTTTATAACTCCAATGTTGCTGGGGTTTATGTATGTTTCATGATAGAGATATGACATATTATATATATATCATATATGGACAACTTTAGCTAAGTTAATGCTAAATTGATAACCATATGATCATATGATGTTTCTGGTAGAGATACCATATATCTATGGTTCATGGGGTTTATAAACCAACTCGTAACTACTCGGAGCCACCGTCGAAAAGCGTCGCCGCCTGATGGATGCAAAAATGCACCGATCCCAGCGGAAGCCACAAGTGCCATCGTTCTTGGATGGTTAAATACAGACAATGACAAATTTGGTAAATTAACAATTAATAATATATCCCATAGGATCCATGTATGGTATATATGCTAACATTTGGGATACATCGATGGTAAATGTTACCATATATAGCATACATGGATCCTATGGGTATTAGTATATTAATAATTAGTAAATAATAGTACTACCATTATAATACAGACAATGGTTCTTGTATTGGTATTAATACAGACTATTGGATACTGTTCGACCCTGAACATCACTCAAGTTTAGTGCAAACTAGTCTTCCAACCCCGACAACTGCCAGGGTCGTCATGTTAATTTACTGGAGGGTATGTTGTCTCTTTGCTGTCACCTTTTGCTTTGCATCACACAAAGCACACCATGTCCCACCTTGGACGATGTAGCAATACACACGACGTGATCATTGTCCTTGTATGGTCTGCAACATTGGTTGTTGCCAGCTTCTGACCGACCCCAAAACTTTCCTGTCCATGTGGTCTTGTGTTTTCCTTGGAAGACCACGGCTGCCCAAGAGATCTCCTTGCTGTAGCACCTTATGTTTAGCTGTTTACGTCCAAGTGATTTTTTCTTCATGTATTTCCCATACTGACCAAGATAGCAAAGATAGCAAGGCAATTCCTAAGATCCTAAAATCACACGACGTCTGATACATGTCCAATGTATCCTCGTCTGTCGAGCCGTTTGGAGAGTGGGTCAAACCATGCAAAAAACCTGGCAAATTGCAAAATCCATTTTTCTTTCTCTAGTCCTGTGGGGAAAGAAGCCAGACTTAAGACCAGCAAACAAGATGCGTGTTTGCTGCTGCAACATCTCGCATGTGCTTATGGCAAACCTGGCTGCGTTGACACAGCCCCACATTTCAACATTCAGATGCTTTGTAGTTTGGGATAATATGCTCAGAGGTTGGTATTTCTCTCGAATGGTCCCCAGTGGGGTACCCACAAACCAGTGCTTCCTAGTAGTACCTTGAAATAGATAGACATGGATTGTCCTCAATATTGAGACCCAGTAAGTTTCCACAAAAAACAGCAAACAACAACACCTCCTTTTCTAGCCTATCCTTTCTATCCATTTTATGACCGCTACAGATTTACCCAACGACGGTGCCCCACATTGGCTTATGGTGACGTTGTCCGAGAAGGTCTGGCATCAGAAGTGGGTGTGGTGGTCCATGTTATCTGCTTGGTGCTTTGACAATGGCCCAGTCGAAATAGTGGATTTACCCAGCTATAAAATGGTGATTTGGCCCATAGTTATGTAAACGTTTACCAGAGGCTATTCATTTTGTTCTTAGTTGTTCCATATGTTTTTTATATCAATTGTTCAAAGATTATGCCAATGTCTAGTAGTCTAGTGCAGTGTTTTTCTTTTTTATATATCTGTTTTGATTCTCCATCCGATGTTCAAAGATGATGACCCCCAATGTCGAGTATGAATTTCAGTGGTTTTCAACCACCAACTGGGTCCGGGAAGCCCCAACAAAAAGGATCACGGATGATTGGCAAAATCCTGTCGTCGTTGTTTTAACCACGCTAAATGCATCTAAATGCCGTATTTCTTGGCTTGTTTCTTCTACTTCTCATTAATTTGATGGTGAATGCTTGGGAATAGCATGAAATAGCGAACCACCTCAGTTTTGGTGATTTTTCTCGATTGCGCGCGCAGAAAAATAATGAAAAATATGTCATCCGGGTCATGGTTGGTCTGGCTGGTCACCTGGCCTAGGTGGAGCCCATCTTCCCAGAGGGTTCGCCCTCGGTGGTGTGTCATGTCTCGCACGAAGTGGATCACTTGAGCCTTCGAACTTCGGAGCGACTCAGGAGCGGGAGCAGATGGATCTGGGGCAGCTCTGACTTGGCTAGAAGGATGTGAGCTAATGATGATTAACCATCGGATTTACCTAGATTTGCTGAAGGCTTTTTATTTTTCCATCAGATCCATCAGTTAATCCAGCACTTGGGGAATCGATTGGGCATTATTTTCGATTTGTCGGGAAACTCCTCAGCAAATCAGCGGCAACCCAACCTGGGGCAGCAAGGAAACCACCCATTTCGCGGCCACCGGCTAGCCCTACCAAAAAACCATGGCCCGAAGCAATAAAAGAATGGTATTGGTTGTTAACCATTGTTAATCCATAATAGCTCTGTTGTTTTTTTTTGGCCACATGAAAGACCTGGGAGACATTGTTTTCAGAACTTAATTGTATAATCACGAATGCACCTTCTGGTGATCAAGCCTGAGAATTAACAACCCACATAGCATTGGGAAACTCATGTGTACATGCGCAAAACTGGGCGGATGTTTCGTTGGCCACAAATTTTAACCAAGGTAGAATTGCCTGCTTAGAATACCCAATGCCAACAATACATATATGATGATCTGCTCTAAATTCCTTATCAGAAGCTTTTGATCAGGAGCATTAAATTTCAGGTGTTTGTGTTTTACATCTCGTTTAGAAGAGAAGTCCCGCCTAAACGCAATCAGTCATAGCATATACTACAATCCTGAAGTAGATATCATATGAAAACAGAAAAGGACATTATTGTGAAACATCCACATTCTATCTACTCCAGGCTTACTAAATATATATATACACATTTCATTATATATAAATATATATTATGTATATATATATATATCTACCCTCCGGCAGTCAACGTTGGAAAGTCCCCCATGGAGCTTCGGAGGACCTCCTCCGACAATATCGACGAGCAGCGACCTGACGCCGAGGAGTTTTTTTTTTTTTATCGCGGGGGATGACTAGCTTGGTGTTATAGGTCACCGTTAGTTTGGTAAAAGTTGGGCTATTACCTATGATAAAAAAATGATATGTAAACAATATACATGTATGTATAATGTGATTTTCGGCATGTGTCTGAACACGGGGGATGAACTCCAATAGGGCCACAGATGAATCATTGGATTTCAGGGGTTAAATTTGACCAGATGTTTGATCGCCATCTTAGTCCCCAGAAAAAACATGAAAGAACCCTCAACGATCAGAGCACAAGCCAAACATGAGGGAAACAAAGAATTCAAATTGCTACAAACATGGACTGTGGCACCGCTGATAAACTGGCTAACGCTTGGCTGGATGGGCCGATTTGGCATACGTTGCAACAAGTAGAGAAATATACTGACCAGCCACGTTACATCGTTTCGATAAAGACGAAGGGCAAAAAACAAGTCACAAGACATAAACCTGGTACAACCACAGAATGGGGTGTTTCAACTTTGTTGCTTGCTTGTGGCAGTTCAACTTATAATACCACCAGTTGGGTGGATTTGTAGACCAATCATCGTTTACGGAAGGAAATACCATGGAATTCTTGACACTATAAACGCTAAAACAAATTTAGCAAACCTGGTTGACACTGTGACGAGTCGTTACAATACTTACCAAAACATCCCATCAATACATACACATACACTGAAATATGTAGAAATGCCAAGAACATCCAAGAACCACGATGTCAACACAAGCACGAAAACATCACACTGAGATATTAGATAATGACAATGGGATGAAACAGACAACAATGCTTGCCGTCTCGTATACAGGAAAGCACTGGGTCAAGTAGGACCTTAATATCGGGCCAGCAATTGGGGCTAACAAAACCACAAGGAATTGTTTATTAGATTTTATTAGTACAATTTCATTTGTCAATTTTGATGTGATATATCCCTATGGATCCAAGTACCTTCCTAGGAAGTGTTTCGGGTATGATTTAGGGGGTTAAGTACCTTCTGAGACAGTGTTTGGATCCATAGGGGATGGATGATGAGAGATCTCCTTAAGCAGTTTTTTCCGGTGGTTGGGTAAGAAGAGGAGTACCCTCTGGTTATGTCAAAATAGCTATTGAAAATGGCCATTTATAGTGGATTTTCCCATTAAAAATGGTGATTTTCCATAGTTATGTTAAATTACCAGAGGGTACGCCCCATTACAAGCACTTCCGGAGCATTTGGTGACATGAAGGATTATTCATGGGGCACGTCTCCAGACAGTAGCTCACTCCACATCTCCAGGAGGGTGAGGAGCTGACGCACGTCCAGGAGGTTCTGGGTCCGCCCTTGGATTTTCTGCCTAAGGACATTGAACTGCAGGATCTCAATGCCTATCGTGGTCTGGCTATGGCTATCATGGTTGGATCTCAACTACTCAGGATATTAATATAGTTATACTCTGGCCTTTTTTCGTGGTGAGAGTTGGGAATACAAACTTGGGGATGTTGATCTCGATTGCGGATCTGTGGCTTTGGGACATGTGGAACCTGAAGATGTTGGGAAAACCACCCATTAAAAACATCACGTCTGAATTATCATAATTTTCTTGGCATCAGCCATTTGTATGGGTATTTCCAATTCTCAGACATACCCAAATCAATCTCAAGGGCACAATGTTTACTTTGAAGGCCACTGAAAGGGTTTTGCTGATACTGGTAGTAAGTCCGCCGAAAACCCTTCTGTCATCTTGTGCCCCCCCCCCCCCCACTTTCTTGAACACCTGGATCTGCCACTGCCTGCCACCTTTTACATATAAGGGAAACTTCAAGAACAGAAGGACTTACCTACAGGGCCATACAGGTGCCCAATAATCCTATTTGGCAGAGCTAGCGACTGAAACTTTAGAGCATGCACTCGTTTATGACCATTGTAGACAACTTTCTGATTATTATCAGGCCTCGCAATAGGCCTAACTGTTCCGTCAACAAAACCAAAACAGTTCTGCAATGGTGACCCTCGTTGGGAGATAACTTGGGCATAGTTTTGCAATGCTGGTGGGTTCAATACTGCAGGATTCCAATCCATAATTCGATGACTGTGGACTGTATAGATGTGATCGAGCACTTCGTTAGTTGTCATGCTCAAAACAGGGAAAGGACGAGCGAACTGTGGTACCATGTCACTGTACCGGCAAGGGTAAGCAAAGCGTTTTAGCAGCATGCATAGGGCTTCTGTGCCCTCGGCTTTTCTTCGCTGATTACAGCTAATCCAGTCTGGGATTTGAAGTGCTTCTGCGAGTGCAGGGATATCTCTTTCCCTCACGCGAAATTCCGCAAGGCATTCATCATCTTCCATATCATCTAGATCGAAGAGTGGGAATGAATTGTACGGTAGGTCTAAGCTTGGAGACTTGTACTGTTCGTACAAAACCAGGGGTTCTTCGTCGTTAAGAATCCCATGGTCATAGCAAAGTAAAATAAAATCCCTTGTTTCTTTGAACGAAGTCATTTAGAGCTTTTTTGACGTACGAAAACTGCCTCGAAGACGCTTAGTATTTTTAGAACATCTCAGCGGTAGTAATCTTGTATTTCGCGCTGCTTAAAGTTGAATTTTGGCGGGCTACGGCGACGTACTCTCCCCAGATCTCCTCAACCGCGAAAGCCGTAGCAGCGCCAGCCGTAGTGATTTGCTTAAACTCCCTAATGACAAGAAGACTGCACAAAGAAAATATGCGCGGTGATTGGTTAACAATGATATCACAGTCATGTTGTTCATTATTTTCTTTGGGCTGCACCCCCTTCGCGTTTCCTGTGATAGAAACACTCCTGAAAGTTTACGAGAACGCGAAAAACTGTTCAAGCACTGGCCTTTCGCTCGTGTTCCCTCAGCA
>Ga0126342_10017324_pt1 | contig 12466 bp, 13 predicted proteins | sample Cyp1metagenome_FD_92528 | JGI IMG/M metagenome (GOLD analysis project Ga0126342, IMG submission 92528) | Coral microbial communities from Lord Howe Island, Old Settlement Bay, Australia - Cyphastrea 1 metagenome | ecosystem: Host-associated > Invertebrates > Cnidaria > Coral ...
ACATACATATACATACATATACATACATATACATACATATACATACATATACATACATATACATACATATACATACATATACATACATATACATACATATACATACATATACATACATACAATACATACCATACAATACAATATCATACCATACCACACATTACATGCATTACATACATTACATACAATACATACAATACATACATACATTACATACATACATTACATACATTACATTACATTACATTACATCGCATTGCACTGCATTGCATTGCATTACATTACCTTACATTATATTACATACATACATACATACATACATACATACCATACCATATCATACCATACCATACCATAAAGTACCATAACATTACATTACATTACATCATATACATGCATGCATGCATGCATGCATGCATGCATTACATTACATTACATTACATTACATTACATTACATTACATTACATACATACATACCATTCCATTCCATTCCATTCCATTCCATTCCATTACATTACATTACATTACATTACATTACATACATACATACATTACATACATACATTACATACATACATACACAAATAAATCAATACAATTAAATACATATGATATCATTATATAATTATACAATCTGTACAATATATTATGTATATATACAAGTGTGAAAAATACAAACATGATTGTGTTCTTATCAATTTTTCGTACTACCCATCTAAAAAAAAAAAGATCTTTGAAACCACCAAGCAGCAATGCTCCTAGCGGCGCCGCTGTTCCAAACCACGTTCGTGGGGAAGGCTTCGGCCATCACCGTTCTCATGGCGAAAAGTCGAGAATCGATCATACCTTTCCAGGGCACAACGGTATCAAATGCCCTGACTAGAGGGTTAGAAAAATCACTGAGTCACTGGTGAGCCAAGCATTGAGTTTTTTGCGGCTTATCAAACCCTCCCTGAGCAACGTATTCTTCCTGTTTTGAAGGGTCAAAGCTCACCCTGAATTCCCTCAAGCCTGATCATGGCTGGTGTCTTCGTTTCGCTGTGGCTTTGTCTGAAAAGCTTTTTGCTGCATAGATCTTAAATGATGTAACTCAGACAGGTTTTTTATCCTATGGGTTGGTTTCATTTACCCTCTGGTAAACGTTTACATAACTATGGAAAATCACCATGTTGAATGGGAAAATCAACTATTTCTATGGCCATTTTCAATAGCTATTTTGACATAACCAGAGGGTAGTACATCTATAGTACATGGTAATGGGCCAGAGGGTAATCCTGTCTGATTTAACAGGTCAAATCCTCAAAAACGGCGGCAAAAGGCGGCCTGGGACGTAGCTCCTCCGGGAGCTGTCCAGCCCACATGGCTTTTTCAGCACAACGGTTCTCGTGGAAACGCCTGAGCTGCTGACTTTGTGGAGATGGTCCAAACCAAAAATTCCAAACCATCTGACCATCTGAAGTAGAGAGATTGTGAAAAATCTGAAATGGGAAAATTCATGCCATAGCTGCGGCATACCCTATGCCTGACAGCATGGAAAATGATTTCAAAGCAAAAATGTTCAAACTATCCTTGAATTGGATTCCCAATTTGCAACCCCTTTAACAGGGAAAATCACATCAATTTTCACCACGGGATTTTGGGGCCCTATTCGAGACGTACTGGAAGTTTTGTTCCGGGATCCAATCTGTGGATCAATTCTGACTGTCACCCTGTGCTGATCAGCTGATCTCATGCAGCTGATGTAGATAGGTCGATTTCTCACCATCTCCGCCACGTTGCTGTTCTTTGAGCAAGACGTTTTTCCGGGTGTAGTTTTTCTCCTCCGGAACATCAGCGGAGCTCAAGTGTGCCATGCAGAACTAGCAGCCAGTTTCCAACTGAGTACCCAACTGAGTACAGCAGCTCAGCAAACGAAGAAAGGATAATAATTGTCAGCGTCCATCTTTGTGTAATATCTTTGGCTTGAGCAAGAGATGAGTAGAATACATAGAACCAATTGACCTAATTGTCAATATACTCTGCTCACTCATTAGATCTCAATCGTTCACCAATACATCCACTCATGGCTCTAGGAATCTCCATGCCTGTGGCCCCAGGCAAATATGAACCCCCAGCAACCTTCAAAGTCTATACCAAAACATGCAAAATAGTATATAGTTGATTGGTAGAGGCTATGGATGAGGAGCCGCTTCCAAAGGAGCGCACAGATTCCCCATTCCAGCTTTGACCCGTCCCCGGCTCCTTCTCGAGCGTTGCTAAATGCCGAAACCTTTGCAGCCAACAGGAGCAAACAGGTACCTAATCCCTTCTCACTTCTTCCTAACATCAAAGACCCCACCCATGAACTGAACTTCAAAGCATTTTTTTTTTGAAAAAAGTAATATCAGGGGGAGAGGGTCTTGATTGTCTTGATATCCTTGCAAAGCAAAAGGAAGGTTCTATCCCTGTGGTGCAGTGCAATGTAATGAGGTAGGCAAACAGCTAGGCGGGTAATATGAGTAGGTAGGCGGCCTGGTATCCAGTTTGGTATGTTTCTGATGTTTCTATGAATTTTGGTAGGTGGCCAGCACTGTTGGTGATAGGTGCCGGACCTGGTAGGATGTGTTTTTCCACACACATATACCAGGTGAAACTTCTATGCATAAAAGTTCACAGGGATGGCATTCCCGTTTTTTTTTCCAGTTGATAAACGGTGTGAACTGGGACTCTGGCTGCAACCCTGCAGCTGCCCGTACCTGAGTCAGCGCTAATCAAAGGCCGGTTGAAATGTTTTTGTTGGATCGATTCATTTTAGGGTCCCCTTGGGAGTGTTTTTTTCTCTTAACCACCATTGTTCAATGAAAATTCAGTAGAACATTTGCACATTGACCCCCATTGACCCCCATTGACATCCACCTTGGCTGCCCAACTGGACCAGGCCCCAAGCGACCACTTCCTGGGTCCAAGGCGCTATGCCTCGCGTCGGACTCCGCGGAAACACTCCGTGGTCTTTTTGATGTCTGTCTATAAGAAATCAAAGTGGTATGAGCAAGACATGAAACTATATTTTTGGCAGACTCGGGGTCGGAGTTGGTGGAAAGGAATTTTTACCCTGGCTTTATGGAAGGTATTTGTAGAAAAACAATTTCACAAACAGTCATGTATCATCTTTCAAGACTATATACTATACGATCCTATATCCTATACTATATAAACTCTACCTCAAAATAAATATACAATAGTTCTTTCAAATATAAATACTCACACCACATCATCTCTATAATAATCAGAAAAAATACTGTGTAATAGCGACACTGAACAACAAATAACAACAACATATTCGATTCGATGTCGAGACACCGCCGTGGAGCACGGGCGCCCTCGCGGCTCAGGCGGCTCACCTCATGTTTCGGGCCATCCCAACGGTCCATGATGCTGGACCTGGTGGACCTGGTGGACCTGGTGGGTAAACCATTGCCAACCTCCGAAACCTTCAAACAGACGACCCACAGGAAGCCGAAAAACTATCCAGGCCCACCATGGGACGTGTAAGTTGCCAACCTACAGCCCCTAAACCCTTCAAAGCTGTAGGTTGCCAACCTGCAGCCCAAAAGCCCTCCAAGAAACCCACCATGAGACCTGTAGGTTGCCAACCTACAGGTCTCATGGTGCTTCAAGAATGAGTCGATCCCTGGTGAAAGCTTTGTAGAAAGATGAAACCTCAATCATTTAGTGAGCAAAGTCCCGGGTCCCGAGTCTCACCTCCTCTGGGATCTTGTCTCAAGTCATGGGTTCTGGGCCAAGTTATGGCCATTAAATGATTTTATATATACATTATATATATATATATGTGTGTGTGTGTACTGTATACTTTTTCGACCATGGGATGATATGGGATGGATTTGGGTCGCAGCGTACTCACACACATTATATAGGCATCATCAATAGCATCCGTGTCCGAATTCGCCGCACCTGCGGCAAGTGCGGCACCCTGACGTGGCCCTGAGGCACTGGTCCCTCATAAGGCAAGTCCAACTCTGCAGGAGGGCCTCGTGTGCTGGGTGTTTTTTGGGCAAGGCACCACTGCCGGTCAAGGATTACATCATTACATCTGCTTAGGCCTGGCGGCCTGGTCCATGATAAAATAGACTTCGTGATGTTGATGTGAAGATTGCTTCGATCGTGTGAACCCACGCGAATGTGAAACCATCTACCACCAGAAACGAGATTATGGTTGTCAACAGGAAACTTCCTAATTATGGAAACACACATTTTCATGTTGACCAACTGGCATGATGAACTGCTGAATCCAACCATGATCATCATCATGAGAAAGTCATACCACGTGTTGCACCTCCATTTCAGTGGTCCATGGATGCCACGTGGCTGTGCTGAGTCATTGGCTACTCCAATTTCTTGCATGGCCAATACCGAAAAAGATCACCAGTCCATCTGCAATTCCCTAGATTTTCTGGATTTTGACCCAGATCCATATCCATATGGATGATTTTGCGTACAGCTAGAGCCCTGTTTGTTCCCCATTTGTGGTTGTTTCAACTGCACTGCAACCAACCAACCAGTTGGGTATGTTACAAATGTTTAAGATCATATATAACCGTTATATGAAACATGTCCCAGTTGCTGGTTACAAGTTAAAGCCCAATGTTTGTTCTCATGTTCCAAATATGTGCAACCATTTTTTGCCAGTTATTCCCACTTGGAACCTCCATTGACTGGCGATATATTCCCATTGATTCCCCAATTTGATTCTGTTCTCCCCTTTTGCCCCTCGCCATTGATTCTCTATTTTCATCTATTTTCCCATATAACCTTCCGAATCCAACATGTTATAACCTCCATTGATTCCCCATTTGTTGCTAATATCCCCACTTTTGGTCACCTAAAAAGGTCACCGTCACCTCGGCTATGCCACTCCTTCCGCACTGGAGCCGCTCTGGCCTCCTGCGGGTGCAAAATGGCCATTAAAATCCATCAAAAACCATCAAAATGCATGAAATCATTGGAAATCACTACAAAATCATTGGGAAATTGATATCATTAGTGATGATGATGATGATGATGATGATGATGATGATGATGATGAGGACGACGACGACGACGACGCTGACGACGACGACCGTGGGATTTGGATCAATTGTGTTGTTCCAAGTTTAATACCAACGGAAATTGCCAGCTGCAAACCCAACCTGCAGCAACTCTTGCGCTTCGCGGAAGGGGTCGTGCCTGGCCGCGGGAGGGCACCCCACAATGTTCCATCATTGGAACTGTCACCAAATGCCGGCCCAGTCAATATCATAGTGAAAAAGACATCAATATCTATATCTATATCTAGCAATGTGTTGTAAATCCATATGTTCAAAAATAAATAAATAAAAGTCTAAATCAATACTGTCAATATGCAAACACTCATGCAGACATGCATGGTGTCTTCCATTCATTTCCCAGTCAATTTCCCATGCTGAATTGTTGACCAATGGGCCCGCTTTAAGGGACAACAAGTTCGAACCGAAAGGGGTACCTTTGAAAGAAGAGCCGTGGGTTGTCGATGTGCTCAGAGGGAATCATGGCTGCCAGTGGCTTGAGGAATCCACGAGGTGTCGTACTGAAGTCGTGCAGAACAAATCCTGTATTGTATTTTATTGCATTTTATTGCCTACTTTCAAGGCTTTGAGCGGCATATGAACACAGTTCATGATGCCAGGGTCAGTAGGCTTTGATGACATACGTAACTTGATTTGCAGTCATTTGCACCAAAACATAAAGCTAAAATACTGCAACCCGAGAAGCAAGTTCATGATTTCATGCATTGAGCTGGACAGCTTCTTTGTATCAGTCCATGAGTGCATGCGCATTGACGAGTTTAGACTAGGCGTCACGGCAATCTCGACCATTTGACATAAAAAATCACAGTCCATGTCTGCGAACTGACCTGGTGTACCTGCGGCTACAGGTTTTCCAATCGTCCAGCTACACACCTTTTGAGCTCCGCTGTACAATGGTAGGAAAGCTGACAGCTGACCAGGATCTGCACAAGCTTCTTCTGCAGGAGAAAAGGTTGGTTGTTGAAAGAAGTGTTAGAGAAAAATTAGCAGACCAAACGAAAAGGACTCTTGTTTGAAACAGTAGTGAATCTTTACTTTGTGAGACTTCGCAAGTTTCCCTACAAAAGAAGCCCTGGTGGTGAAAGCTGGATTCTAAAGCGGAAATTCTACAAAGCAATGTTTCCAGAAAGGCTCACCAACATGACTCAAGCAAAGAGGCTCCAATCGATAATCCTGAAAGATCGCAACAGCTGCGCGAAGAAAACCTGCCGTGCTGTTGCTGGACCGCATTGAAGGCTGCATTTTGGCAACACACAGGTCTTATGGCTCTTGCTGGACCGCTTTTGGGGGGCGGTATGTTGGCAACCTACTGGTCTTATAGTGGCTGAATTGACTTTGGGACTGATGTCGACAACCTACAGGTTTTATGAGACTTGTTGGACCGCATTTGGGTCTGTATTTTGGCTACCTACAAGTTTTATCGAGGTTGCTGAACCGACTTTGGGCTGATGTTGACAACCTACAGGTTTTATGAGACTTGTTGGACCGCATTCGGGGCTGTGCGTTGGCTACCTACAGGTTTTATGGAGGTTGCTGAACCGACTTTGGGGCTGATGTCGACAACCTACAGGTTTTATGAGACTTCTTGGACCGCATTTGGGCTCCCACTTGTGCTTTTTCATCTGTCCATATTGTCGGAAGTTTGACTTCTAAACTTCCTTCGATAGTATAATATAACATATATGACTTTGTATAGTATAGTAAGGTACAGTACAGTAGAGTACAGTAAGGTACAGTACAGTACAGTACAGTACAGTATAGTACAACACAATACAAGTCAATAAAATGTTGTTTTTTATAAAATATATGTTAGTGTAGTATACTATAATGAAATGCAATTTCGGTTTCAAAGATTGTTTGCTCCATCAGTGCACCTCAGGAGTTGCAGGGCTACCCTCATCCACGGCCTGTCATGTAGCAGCTGAACATCTACAAATAATGCCGCCTTAAATTTAAACTTGCGACTTTGACAATTGTGACAAGATGTAAAAAAAAAATGTGATGTCCAAGATGTCTGGGAGTCTGGAAATATGGCGAAATATGCCAAAGCCGCTTGCGGATCATTCAAGGTGATCAGGATGTCCTCAGATCACAGTCTCAGCCACAGCTGTGATGCAAGGCCCTCAACTCCGAGTGCCTTGCTGTGGTGACCTCTGGCAGACGGAGTACCGCACAGTGGATTTGTACTGGGCCGCTCTTATCCTGCATAGTTGGCTCAAGGTATGAAATTGTTTGGCACAACAAAAAAGGTCTCTGTTCCCCTATCTCCCTCTCTCTCTCTCTGTCCCTCTCCCTCCATCTCTGTATCTCCCTATCTCTCTATCTCGCTCTCTCCTCTCTCTCTCTCTCTCTCTAAATCTCTCTCTTTCTCTCTTTCTCTCTATCCCTCTGTCTCTCTGTCTGTCTCTCTATTTTCCTATCTCTCTATCTCTGTATCTCTCAATCTCTCTCTCCCTATCTCTCTATCTCACTGTCTCTCTGTCTGTCTCTCTCTCTCTCTCTCTCTATCTCTCTATCTCTCTATCTCTCTATCTCTCTATCTCTCTATCTCTCTATCTCTCTATCTCTCTATCTCTCTATCTCTCTGCTTTTTACTCTCTATCTCTCTATCTCTCTATCTCTCTATCTTTCTATCTCTCTATCTCTCAATCTCTGTATCTCTCAATCTCTCTCTCTCTCTCTCCCTGCCTCTCTCTCTCCATCCCTCTATCTCTCCCTCTCTCTTTCTCTATCTATCTATCTATCTAGCTATCTATCTATCCATCTATCTCTCTCTCTCTATTTCTCTATCTATATATCTATCTGTCTGTTTACCTATATCTCTCTCTCTCTCTCTATCGCTCTATCTCTCTATCTTTCTGTCTTGCGCACAACATCACGCAAAAAAAAGAAACGAGCTGCACTCTGATTTCTTTGCCACCTGTTCGACTTGGTTCCGATTGGACAATCAGCATCTTCAAAAGGCTGAAAACAGACTGAACATTACATATATATATATATATACATTATTTGTTTTTAAAGGGTAAAGAATGGGGTTTTCGCGGAAGGCAGTTGAAGTGGAGCTTGACTGAAATCATCAAAAGGTTTTTTTAACTGCGTTTTACAATGTTTTATGGTGTTTAATGAACATGGTAATACATTGAATGCATTCATTTTCGGCGCCATCATAGTTGGAGTTCGTTGGTGTTTCATGATCTGGAAATGTCATTATCCTCCAGAGAACCATAGGCGAAATGCGCATCCTTTTTTCCAACGGTTTTGAAGCTGTTGCTCGGTGTGACAGCGACAACTTCAACGTAGCAACATCTCCAACATCTTCAACGCAGCAACATCTTCAAAATCTTCAACGTAGCAACATTTTCAACATAGTAACATCTTGACCACCTTCAACGAAGAATCAACTTCAACGCAACAACATCTTCAACCTCGCAACATCTTCAACATCTTCAACATAACAACATCTTTCATCTTACACAGTGCACAGGACGTCATTGCCCCTCCTACCCCCCAACCCCCATCTGTATACCACAACGAAGATCAACGTCACAACATCTTTCATCTTACGCAGTGCGCAAGATATTATACCCCCCACCCCCACCCACTCAGCTTGAAGATTGGGGGAACCCCCAGCCGTAAAATTCACTCGTAAAATTGGCAATCCCCTATGTTCAATATACATATAGCAGTGTGTCAAAACCTGGTACCCCTAACATCAAAATAGCTGGGATTTATGGATGTTCATCCCACTACAAATGGTACTAATATAGGTATTGATCCATAATAACTATGGATAATCACCATTTTTAATGGGTAAATCCACTATAAATGGCTATTGATCCATACCCATATATCGCAAAGCTCATCCTCTGTTTCACTTCAAACCCCGCAACGATCCTCCCGAAACTTGGCGACCACCTGGTGCCCAAGCCCCATGAAAGCGCGACAGCGGAGGTGGGGTACCTGCATGCAATGAGTCTGGCCGCCACATCAATGGTATGATGATTAATCCCTTCTCCCTCAGATTAAACACCTGGTTTAGTAATGGGATTTACACATCAAACTAAAATTAAACAAAATTAAACACCCTTCAAAAACCATGGTTTCGTAAAGTTTTCGGGGATTTACACATCTTGGGAACCATGACTAGGGGGTGTATAATACTAGGGGAATGGGATGACTATAGGTTAAGTTCGCAAAAAAAATGCAAAAATATGTAAATAAAGTTAAAGCATTGTTCCAAACAACATTTGGAGATATTCATGGATTGATTTTCTCGTTTCGTTTTCTCAAGTCATGCAGTCGATGACCCAGTGCCTCCTCTGGCGCTACAGGGCGGCTATGCAAGACTTTGCTGTCAATGGCTTCGTTAAATGCCGCCAAGTCTGACCTTTGGACGGTGGGGTGGACAATGGATGAATTTCACATTGTGCCAAAACGAATTGCACTGGGGACGGTACAAAAAGAATTCGATGGCCTGACGAGATGTAGCAATGTAGCTGTAGTAAAATGTGCCGTGAGGACTCACTCAACCTTTCCAAACGTCGATTCGCAGAAAAGCGTTTTCTATCGCAGACCATTGATTTTTCAAGAAAGGACTCAAACATCAGCGATAATAAAGTTTGAAGTTGCAAATTGCAAACGATCAAAAAAATTGTTCCGATTGTTGAGGATATTCCAAGAAATACACAATAAACTGTCAAAGAAATTCCCAATTATTATCCATTTATGGCTGTTGAAAGTCCTCTGCCTGGGCATCATCCACATCCTGGGGTGGGTTGACATGTGGCAAGTCGGCCTAAGAAAAAATTGTTCACCTACTTTTTTTTCAAATGTTCGTGGATTATTCATACCATGTTTTTTCGGCACCGATCACTGGATGTTTTCTTGAACGCACATTTGATTGCGCAAATTTCACAACCTAGTCCCGAAGAAAAAAAAAAATCAAATTCGACCAATTTTTCATTTATATAATGAAAATGCATACTGAAATGACCGTCCAACGATTGACAGCACGTGGGGTTGCTAGTATGAATGCTGGTCATGTTTCCCTGCCTTTTGCTCTAGAATTTCGATGATGACACTCCTCCGGCAATTGATCATACGACCACAAACAGCACTTGTACCGTTTCCATATAATGTAACAAGAAACGGAAATATCATTGACCTGTTTGATCGATTTAAATCCACAAAACAAATTTGCTGAAGATTCAATGCATATGTATATTTGTTAAAACTCCTGTCAGAAGTGGTGTCGACCCAAACTTCTTGATGATCTGGCACCTGTTTATGTGAAAACGCCAGGCAAAACGCTACTATTTTTTGCTGCCAACTGCTATGTGTTTTTGAAAATAAAACAGTTCAGCCTCTCGAAATGTGCTGGCATCCGTAAAAGACCTTGCCAACAGTTTCCATGAGTTGGGTGATTGAATCGTCTTTGGACCTGTACCGATACAATGCCTGTGGCGACATTGCCCGTTTTTGGTTTGCCTGACGAACCATACAAGCCTTGGCAACTCAGTGCTCAAAGCACCTTCATAAAGAGGAACCTGCAACAGACATAGAATAGAAACATGGAATGAAGTAAAATTACCAACAAAGAACATGATTTAATATTCCAAAATCCTGCATTTGCATACAGTTTGTACGCAAAGAAACCTTTGTTTTTTGTTTGTATCAATCTGCATAATCCGATGAAAACAAATCGAATCTTGTGGCAAACTGCCTTGCATCACATATCAAGTGATGAGATGCCTCCCGCGATGGTGGTGCAGCCATGGACTTGATAACCGTTGTGATAGAGTCTTGTGTTTGCCGATAAGTCATTGAAAGGGCATCGTCGTTTCACCCAATGTGCATGCTAGCTGTTTATGGATATGCATGGCAATTGTGTTTTTTTATCGGTCAAAAATGTGCTCATGAAAAATATCCCAACATATGCCAGATTCATTCTGCGAACTGAAAATTGCGCAAAAATAACTGTGCGTGCAGTTCACTGAGGCACAAAAAAATCGTTTCAACAAATGGCACACAATTTCCGATTACAAAAATTAAGGGCAGCACCATCAAACATTAATGAATTCATTTCACACAAAGATTCAAGTTTGATCACGGCGTCAAATGCAACCCATGCAAATTTTCACATGAAAATGTTTGAGTCCACTGCGACACCAAAGTCCCTGCCACCGAAATGGGACCTGCCAAGTAACATCCAGGAATTGAATGATTTCTTTGGGCGTATTATGTCAGTTTTGCTGAACACGGAGTGCAAATATTGTTGGGAGGCAACCACGTGAAAGTTGTTTGTAAGTCAGTTTTGTGTTACAATCATTAGCAAACCGATTTAAACAGCGCTAGGGAGTTGTGGTTTTGGTTGTGGTTGTCGTTGTCGTCGTCGTCGTCGTTGTTGTTGTTGTCGTTGTTGTTGTTGTTGTGGTGGTGGCTCTGGTTGCAGTTGTGGCTGTGGTCGGGGTTGTCGTTGTGGTTGTGGCCGCGGTTGGTGGTTGTGGCCGCGGTTGTGTGAGTATTGTTTATCACTTGCAACCGCTGCTGAGCCAATGCAACATGCTTGAACCCTCAAACAACTTTCAATCACCTTGAATTCAAGTTGCACTGAATGGGACTGCTACGCAAGGAACACTCATCTGTTTTCAAGCTGGGGCTATCTCACGGCCTGTTGTTCAGGCACCAGGGTCTGGTTTTCCCTGGTCATAGGAATGCGTGGTTTTCAGGCTATTAATTTTCATTCAGCTGACCTCGCAAAGACACTTTTTTTCCAACAAGGGCATCTCGATGCTGGTCAACGCCAAGTTTGGGTTTGGCCAGCTTTTGCTGCCCAGGGTGGCCGTCGGTGGGCCAGCAAAAGTGACCGAAACAACAAACATTAAATGGAATGGCATGACATTGATGTTCATTCAAGTTTCAAATTGTCTACATCGACCTTGAACCAGATTGCTCGGCCATTCGTATGCACTCATTGCAGCTTCTGTCGGTTAGATCACTTTCCTTCGGAATGTTTCTTTAATTTTCATTCAGCTGACCTCGCAAAGACACTTCTTTTCTAACTGCAAAGACTCAAGCGAAAACGCTGCAGTCTATTTTCACTCGTGCCAAAAGGGTCTCACAAGTTTCAACTGCACATGCTGTTCATGTCAGTCTATGAAGTGACATGACAAATGCAACTCTCTTATCGATTTGTGCGTGTCATCCTGGCACATGTGAGTGGGCTCCACAACTTTCCACGCTCCTCCTTTGTGGTTTGAGCGTGGCTCATTCCACAACTCCAAAATTTTCACCTCTCAACGCAAATTTCAGCTCTGCTGTCTGACTCTGCATCATCCAGTGAAAATGTTTTCGAATTCAATCT
>Ga0126342_10017325_pt1 | contig 12466 bp, 12 predicted proteins | sample Cyp1metagenome_FD_92528 | JGI IMG/M metagenome (GOLD analysis project Ga0126342, IMG submission 92528) | Coral microbial communities from Lord Howe Island, Old Settlement Bay, Australia - Cyphastrea 1 metagenome | ecosystem: Host-associated > Invertebrates > Cnidaria > Coral ...
TATATTATAATTATATATATTATAACTATATATATTATAATTATATATATTATAATTATATATATATACATATTATAGTTACATATATACATATTATAATTATATATATATACATATATTATAAGTATATATATATATATACATATATTATAATTATTAATATACACATATATATTATATATCCCATAAAGTCCTATACTTTCAGTATATTCTCCAATTGACAATGGAAAATGCAGATCTGTGCCATTGCCATCCCTGGCCTAGTGCCACCGCCATGGTGAAAGCCGCCGAGGCAGCCAGGTCGCGCTCCTCGCTACTCTCGTGCTTGGCATGACCTGATTCGACTGCGGTTGAGGATTTCGGAACAAAAAAAAGTGGACGTCACTTGCCAAATGATGATTATCTTATGGGGCGCTGTGGGTTATTTGATATGTGCTGAAAAATTTGTGGTTTAACATGATATGTTACATTGAAACAATTATACACATCCCGCTTGAACAAGGTTCCAAACTGAAAACAATGTTCCAAAAACTATGTTTGAAAGAATGGCTGTTCTGTTAAAGGATTATCCGGCCTCCAGCTAACATTATGACCCCGCTCCAAGCTGGGAGTTGACAGTTGAGAGCTTTCCGGAGTTCAATTGGGATTGGCGGTTTTTCAGGGTCTATGTTAGTTGGGATGTGAAATTTGTACATCGAAAAGCAAACTGAGGGCATCCTGAACCAGCGAGATGTTTGTGGGGATACTGCATCATTGCACGTAGCTGGAGGTGCATGCCACGAGGCTTGAACGACGATATGCTTTTGACGTAGTTACAACTTCAATGAAACGGACAATACACTGGAAAATCCTTCTCAGATTCTCGTTCCTTATAAAAAGGAAGAAGTATAAATACTGCCAATGGGTTTTATGTGTCACACAAATATGCTGCAAGTCCTTCAAGTCCATGTCAGCAGTAAACTAGTTGAAGTTCGAAGTGAGTGTGAAAAAATCCAACGTGCTACCATAGCAACTTGGGATGAGATGAGGATGGCAGTCTTTCGCGGAAGGACCCAGCTGAGTGTCTTTTCCTCCCTGTGCTCAGTCCAAGTGACCAATGAACTGCTTGTACACTGGGATAAAGCCTCAGTTCTCCCGCGGCGGGGATGGACCAAAATGGAGAACCACCAATCGGGTCGCCCTGTTGGTTTCCTTGTGCTTGGAGCTACAGGAACCGCTCCAAGTAGGCTCCACCGCTTCAGGGTCCATTGCGCAAATAAGCAATGCAAAAGAACACCCAAACCTCTCAGTAGAAACACCATTCACCATCGAGTGTGTCTGAAAACCGCGAAAATACCCAAAAATGATCAAAAATGGCCATTCAAGTGCCATTCATATCCATCAGGGAATATGATAATGAACCAATTGCTTTGGGAATGTTGTTTCCATGATTTTTGGACAATCCTCATCGACCCAGTAGCCGAAAGCCACCCCGGCACCCAGCAGGGGTGTGGAGGTCCAGAACAACGCCCGTGACGGGGTGAGCTCCCACAAGATGTGGCCTGTAACAACTAAAAATGGTAGTTTTATGGATGAAAAATGGTGGTCTTATGGTGATTCCATGGATATTTAATATGGACATAATGATCCAACTATATCTAATTTGGGTGTATCTGAAAATGGGTTTTTAACGGAAAACTAATTCGAATGGTAAATCACTGGGTTTTAGAGTACACTATTTTGAGACAAACCCATTTGGGGGGCATTGTTGCTTGAATAATTCAGGTTGTATGATTCGGGTATACCCGAACCTCGTTGATTCGCACGGATTACAAAGGACATCGCCTTCGACGTCTAGCCGAACGGGACCCATGAAGAGAAAGGACCATCCCACCATCAGTGCCTTGGTGGAGTTTCAGTGCTGTCCGTGACAGTGTCATGGCAGCATGTCAGCATTCACATAGAATTTATATAGATAAAACATGAAAAAAATATTTTAAAAAAATGTTATATGAGAGCGTAGGCCATTCGTCTTCTCAAACCAGTGCTTTCTTGATAATCGCCTGAGCCAAGATCCATTCCGGGTTGCCAGTGTTCAAAACACAGTTGGAGCTGCAAGAATGGGTACAACTGTCTTGCTTGGTTGCTTTGCTATTTGAGTTTCAGCCTCTGAACAAGGTTGCTCTCAACACCCCAAATACAAGGGTGGAAAACTGGGTGAATGAAGAGATAACATGACCAAGTTCCACCCCTGTGGCTATTTGTTCAACCATAATGGATTGGAGTTGGAGCAACCCTCTGTGTTCGATGTTCGTCCTTCGTTGCCGCCATGATACTCCCGCAGCCATGAGAAACAATGCCTGTCGGCCTTCAAAGTAGTCGTCGACCTCCCACACGGGCCGGGGCAATTTGGGTCTGTCCGAAAGTGGGCACCCAAATCCTTAAATGCTGATAGTTTATCGTCATAGAGATCATCAGATTCCCTGTTCATGTCCCTGGATATGAATGGGAGTGACTGTTTTACGGACCACACCCTAGCTCATCCCCTTAACTGCACTTGTGGGGTAGTGGCCCGCCTATCCGCCTAGTGTTGCACCCAGGTATTGAATCTGCGTCTGACGCATGAGGGATGCGTCTTATCCACTAGACCATACCACACGTCTGGATATGAATGGGTGTGTACGCGCATACCAGCATACCCAATTTTCAGATACCCCCATTTCCTTACCTAACAGCTCAAGCTGGATAAGTCAAGTTCGGGTTTCAGAGAGACAGACCCGGCGACTGGTCAAATCCAGTTCTGAGGAAATCTGGTCATGAATGTGTGTGTGTGTGTTTAGCAACGGAAAAGCTGAATGAAGAGGCATCTTATCTCAAACAGTGACAAGTAGATAGTAGTTTATTTTGTTGTGTGGCAATAGCCGGATCTGGTTCCATCACGTCTGATCAGGTGGATTCAAGAACATTAGCAAAGGGCGATCTCTAAACGAGGGCCTTACCAACCAGTACGGCCACCACAGCGTAGACACCGCAGATGGCGGCAAAGGCAAAACTAACCCTGCAGGCATGCTGACAAGCGCCTGTGAAAGATTACGTGTCATATACTGTAAATTTGCGTGTGTATATATATATATATAATAATATATTATATATTTATATTATATTATATTATATTGTATTATATATTATATATATATATATATATATTATATATTATATATATATGTATATTATATATTATAGAAACATCATATTTTATTATAGTGCCATATAGTGCCTGTGTTTCAGGCCTGAAATGTCATGCTATTGAAGGAAACAGATCCTCCCCACATCTTGTGGTCAGAGCACCTGTGGTACAGGTACAGCTTACCAGTCAACCAACAGGTTTTATCAGCTTACCAATGGGTTTCTCCAACTTAGTCAGTGGTTCCCTTAGCCCAAGAAAAAATAAAGTTTAAACACTCGCTGGGTCAGCCAAGTAACATCTGAACGTTGTAGTTCAGGGGCGGCATGGCAAGCAGAGGTTGCAAGGTGGGTGACAACAAACCCAAAGAAATGCCTTGGGCAGCGGCCGGGTCATTACCGGCAAACACGCTAGTTCAATGGATTGCTTTGAGGGAAAACCCTACAGGAAACCACTGTTTTTGCCTCCAAACATTGGGGGTTCCTGCAGGTTTTCCCTTGAAGCAATTCTCGGACTGATTGCACTCATCAAGTGGTGGTATAAAATGGCTTTCAACGGCACAGGTCGGCATCCCTGACAACTGCTAGTCCTAACCGAAGCTGCAAGGCTCGCAACTGCAACCTCAAGCTATATGTATATATATATAGGACCGGGACCAAAAATGGAACACCAAATAATCCGATGAATCATCAAGGATTTAGGGTTGCTCCATACCCCAGGTACAATGCAGGGTAAATTGGATACATAAAAGATGTCAAATTACCAATTTCCCCTTGTCGCTATCATGTACTTATTATGTACATATATATGTATATATATGTTATTATTAGGTTGGAGCAACCCTGTAATATTCCCCTGGTTTCCCCCAAAATCAAGCGATGAATCATCTGATTTTCCCATGATTCCGATCGATTCCCCATGTTTTTTCCCATGGAAATCTCTCCAGTTTGGCCCCGTGGTCGCCAACCAAGCCACCCATCACCACACAGTTGAAGCCCGGGATCAGCGCTTTGCCCGAGAAATTGAACCTTGAGACCCCAAAAATAGAGGGCACGTGGTGCAGGTGCAAAGGAAGTGGAAACAACATGTGGGTCCAACAAAAACATGTAACTCTCCACAAAGTACAAGTTTTATAGGGAAAACAATGATTGAACAGTAGATTTAGGAGTAGCCTGTTTACACACCATCCAGGTTGGGGAGGTTGCTATTGGGTTGCTGGGCACCCTGCAGCTGCCACTGCCAATGGTTTTTCTCGGCAAAAAGGTCCCCCATCTAACGGAAATCACCGAAGGGTGGACCTGATTTGTCAGGTCCATCACCGATGTAGAACCAGACACCAGAGCTTCGCTATTCTAGGAGCCTGGCAAATTGATTTGGGTCGATGCGTCAACTGGCCGTATTTTCAACAGGCCATCCTGATTTTTGGATGTTCCAAAGGTGGGATCGATGGTTCACAAGCACTGGCTGAGCGGAACAGCTTAGGCTGAGAGACCGCTTTTTTTCTGCCGTGGCTCAGGTCAAACCTTCCCACTTCTGATGGCCCAGTGTGCCCCATTGGATTGCCTGATGGGAGGCTGAACGAGTCTATCTGAAAAAAGGGTACCAAAAAAAAAATCGTGGTTGATCATCATTTTCCCAAATGGGAAGAGGGTTTACAATCCCTTTGTGAGGACAAATGTTAAATCATTCTCAATGTGAGTCGCTGAATTCAAAAGGAGGCTCATGTCTACCTCTTTTGGGGGCACTACACATGGCTGGGATCCCCCCCATTCTGCCTAAAAAAATGGCAACACCCGCCATCCAGATTCAATCTTCACGCCTGATGCTCCTTGATGGCCGCTGCAGAGTCATCGGTGTAGCGAGCACCCTCATTCTGCTGATCAAAGCAAATGGCCACATCTGTGAAACCCTGAGAAAAGTCCCGGAAGTCCATCCAGAAGACGCCTTAGTGATGTGTGTTCATTGAAGCTCGGGGGGCCTCATGATCACAAATAATCATATACGCATATGTCGATCTAAATACTGTATCATGCATATGTAGATATACAGATATGTAGAAATATAGATACATTGGTGTATATATATATATTACAATATATCTATATACAATTTATATATATATATACATTATTATATATACATAATGTATATATATATATACGTAGAATATGTACACATATGTGTGTATATATATATATGTATGTGGATATTATACATATATAGATATACAATACACATATCCATACATATATGTATATATATATACATACATATATATATGTGTGTATATACATACATATGTATATACATATATATTTATGTATTTAGATATGCACGTAGCCAGAACAAGACATCAAAACTATCTGAAACCACCATCCGGGCGCCATTGTCCTTCACCCCAATCTTGTGGCCGGTGGCCTTCAACGCCTCCGGATACTTGTTCCAGGTCTCTGCATCGTTGTCGCTGAAGGGGCCATACCATTCCTGGTCTAGCCATCACAAATGTTCTGTGTATACTTATCTATAAAGTCTCAGGGTGTACGTGTGTGTATCTATCTATATATATATATACGTACATACATATATGTGTGGGTTTGGAATTGTTCAGCTTTTTCCTTCAAATATCTTCAAATTATAAACAGAAAAATGTTCATGGACACAAATGTGTCAGGATCATCCCAGGATGGGACATGAAAAAGATGTGAAACCATGAACTTCATCTGACTTCATGAACCAGATTCATTGGTATGGTGAGGATTCCTGACGTGTAGTAGCCTCAGGATGGACTTTTCCTCCTCGCCCGCCGCATTCTTGCGCACCAGTGGCACCTCCACGAATCTCAGGAGGGTGTAGGCATGGCCTGCACAAGGCCAACTTCCCGAACTTCCAACGACTGGTTGGATGACATAGAGGCAGTTTCAACATGTTTCAACCCCCAGGGATCTTTGGAAAGCATTGGTCCTTTACCTTGATCGTCTCATGGAAACTCCAAACATATGGACGCTTCCGAGCATTGGGGTACATCAAAATCAAAACCATGGGTTTCCGTATCAAAAACATGTTAAAGTTACATAAGTTACCAATACTGGATCATTTGGGGGTTCTCCATTTCCATAATTTCCATGACCCCATCAACCAGGTCTGCACTATGGGGTGTCACGGTGCCCCACGGTCGAACCACATCCAGTGGCATTCGCCTGCCATGATGCCCTTGTAGTCACCTCTGGAGGGACAAGACATGCTGTAGCCCACATCATCCCATTCCCTCAGCTTGGCCCAGAGTTCCTCGTCCTCAAGCCTCAGATGTTGGAAAATCAGGATCAACACCTTGAGAAAAAAACAGTCCCCGAATGTCTGGGAATAGGTCAAAACCTATAAGTTTCCGGAGATCGCGATTTCCAACATGTTGGCGTTTTCAACCCCAATCCATCCTTTGGACAATAGTTAGTGGTCAACGGGCATTCCAAATGAGGATGCACATGGGATATCATGAAATATGAACCCCAAGCACCAGCAAAAGGATCTTCAATATCTTCACAACTCCAAGCTACTTCTTCTTCCCATCCACGAGTTTCGAGGCATCTTGTGTATAATAGCCCCAGTTGGCATCATAGCTCTGTCGTCTCTGGATCACGGTGGCATGCTTGGCTGTAAACCATGACCAACCCGAGATGATACCATGGGGCCAATGGCTGCCCCCCGGCATGGGATTCAGGCTGATACGCACCGCAGGTTTGCCCGTTAACATCTCCTAGGGGCAAAAGGGAACCAAGGCGGATCTTCAAAGATCTGGCAACTGGACATAGATGGATATGGCAATCCCCAACCGGCGAAGCACCATCAGGGGGTTGAAGTGCGAAGGTTACTCACGGGAATTCTATAGTAACCATTGGTAACCAATAAAGGAAATCTAAGTTGACTTTCTCGGCAAGTCTCCAAAGCAGAAGCCTCGAAGCCACCGTCAATTCGATGGTAGGACATGACAAATTTCGCCACGGCCTTTTCCAAAAGACAGGGCCAGAACTCGTTCTCTTTGGTCTGCTTTGCGAAACACAAGTTCCCATGCTTCCAAGGACGCTTCCAATATGGCAGTCGATCATCGATGGTCACAGTCATCCATTCCTTCGTGCATCTGGCCAGGTGACAACTAAGGAACAAGGACATAAAGTACTGTTTCTTGTTCATCACAAGGCAATCCTCAGCCCTTTTGGTCAAGCTGTCAAGCCATCTTTGGTGATTATTGGAGGATGCAACATTCTTGAACTATCTTGCTTTGTCTCAAAATGGGGATACCCCAAAATCACGATTTCAGTTGGAAAATGATGACAAACACTCAAATTTGGGCGGTTATCCCCCAAATTCCCTGCCAAACTTATCTATGTGTATCATTTTGTATCTATTTTTGGATTCGAACCACAAAGGGACAATGTTGTCACGGGTGTCCGGTGTGCCTCAGAGTGCGGATCATAGAGCCTGATGTCATAGCGTCCATCTTCCGTCAATGTCTGTTGCCTCCAAAAGTTTTTGAATCTGGGAAAACTTCATCAGCTCCGAGGAAATATTCAAATAAAAGGATCAAAACATATAGGTATGGCTCAAGAATGAGGTGCCCATGGACCTACAGAATTGCGAATATCTTTGTTATTAACCCATCTCATATTTGGTGTCAATAGTCAATGGTTTTCAACGGACCATACCCATGGGAAAAAAACATGCTGGGAACCGCAAAAACTGCATTATTGTGATGGGTCACACTTTTCAAACTAAAACTAGTGCTACAAACCTGCGGCTTTGGGAAACCTGAACTCATTACTCATTGACCATCCAGACCCCTTACCGCATCATCGTGGTTTGTCTGAAAATTGTGTACCCCTAATTCCAAAGGATGTTTAAATGATTATCATGTCTTCCCACTTTTACGGCCATATATATATATAGATGTCAATAGATTATATTCATCTATTCATCTATTCATCTATTCATAATTATTCATGTAGCAGTAGTATATAAGTCCATCCTAAATCCCCCCGAGAATCCCAGCGGTTGGAACCGCGGATCCCGTGCCTGAAGAGGGACCGGACACGGTCCGGATACTCCGCCAGCGCGCTAAAGGAGGCCACCAACCAACAGTCGCCCAGGTAGCCTGGATCCAACACCCAAAAAAGGTTCACCCGGAAAAAACATAGAACTAGCCCTACTATCACGAACAGTAGTACTTATAGAATAGTAATAATAGTAGTACGAACCATAATGGTAGTAACAATAATAATAATTCCTATAATATACTATAATAAACATAAGAGTTGTAAGAAACAATAAGAAAAGAAAATGATGAGAGTACCAACAGTAGCTCTCCATAAAACCCAGAAAGCCAAAGAAATCTGTTTCGAACCCCCCCACCTTGGGTGATGTCTCTGGGAGAGACGTGTTTGAAGAGACACGGCTCTCCTTCCACGCCGTGGAGTTTGTATTCCATGGCATCCTTGCCGATCATCTCGCATGGTCGCGCCCAGCCGGGAACCACGGACTTCATCATCTCCTCCGGCTGGGTCCACGAGATTCCCAAACGAAGATGTTTGAGTCTTATGCATGTGATATATACAGTATATATCTACCTGTATATATATATACACATACACTCTACAGCAGCATACAAGAGTTTGCACACACACACACCCACGCACACAGACAGACAGACAGACATACATACATGCTTTGCGTTGCGTTGCATTGCATTGCATTGCATTACATTACATTACATTAAATTACATTACATTACATTACATACATACATGTATATAACATATAATGATGAGTATGTATATATACTGTGTATATATATATACATACATACAAATAGTAGTAATAATAATAATTGTTATTATTATTATTTATTATTATATACATATATATATATAATGACATACGTACCGAAAATATCATATAATGATATGTACCTGTATGTGTATATGTATACACATTATGATATAATATATATATATATATACATATATCATTGTATGACTGTGAGGGTCGCTCTGTTGAGGGTTCGCTTCAATGATTCGACTATTGCATCATCTCTTGGAGCTCTGGAAAGTCCGCGCCTCCAGGTATTTGGCCACATTTGGATTCGCGCCGTCACCCGTCACACCGCCAAGGCTGGCATTGGTTGCAGGAAAATCTGGGTCTTCAAAGATGCCCTGGCGCGTGTTCTTCTTCGGAATACCCTTGAAGTCCACCAATTCAGGAAGTGCAGGAATGATCTCAGGCGGCGGGAAAACCCGCTTCTGATGCATGAGATTTTCATGTGCCACCACCACCTCTCGTTCAAATTCTTCCGCTTTGCTACAAGCAGTCCCCATGAGAGCAACAGCAGGTCCAGATGCAGTACAAGGTCGAGGTGCCAGTGCGGGCAAACCGTTTGATGCTGCGAAATTCAGCAAATTCTATGATGGCTGAGATGACTGAGATGACCTTGAGAGCTACTGTACTGAACATTGAAGTGGTAAAAACTCGATGAATTGCCCGTGGGCCAGTGAATGTTATTATATAATTTTGACCTATGCCGGTTTGATAGTATTGTGGGAAGGCAATCTCAAAATACCAAAGCTGCTGAATGGGCAAACTCTTGTCGAAGAAGTCTGGCGCTGTCCATTCGGGTCCGCTCAACAACAGCAACGCAAAGAGATATTTCTCTTGTAGAGATCCCCAAGTACTTCCAAATTTGGATCATTAAATCCCACTGCAAGTGTTTTTGCTTCATTCTGTTTTCAATCTTTTCAGGGAAACAACAGATCCCATTTCCATCCCCACCGGCCAAGTCGCATGCTTGGAGTACTGCTAGGTGGAGTTGGCAACTTCGGCAACATCAACAACTGGGGCGGTGCATGGCCGTGCTTATCTGGGGGACAGGACAGTTATGTCATTCGTCCTTCCGGGATCTTTTGGGGAGTGGTTCAGAGCACCATGCCATACCCAAATCTGCCAAGGCGCATTGAGAAGACTAAACAAGCCTTCAGCAAGGCCCAAGATCAGAAAGGGCAACACATAGCCTGGTTCCAGAGCATTCCAAGGGCAGAGATGATTTCTTGCATCACCAAGAGTTCATCGTGGATAATTAGCACACCTTCTCTGAGCCAGAAAAATAAGCATCCCGGTCGAATCCGGAGCTGGTTAAAGCCACTTTCTGGTGCTAAAGATCCCATTGAAATCAATGGATTTAGGAAAAAATCCACCATGGGTTCTTTCCCCCAAAAAAATAGGGGCTTCCCCAGTTTCATCATCCAACTCTGGGATCTGGGACACGTTTCTGATGGTGAATTTCTACCTAGGGGCCATAGTGGTCTGCGCCACCACCCAAGGTGAACCTGAGCAACAGGCAGTATGAGACTAACAACAAGGCTCCACCCAAACAGATCCAACAGCCGGTATATACAGATACATCTATAATCATCCCGGAGTAGATTGAATTTGGGATTGTCAAAGATATTCCCATTTTAGTGAGGTTTGTTTGAAATGTCCATATTCTATCTACTCCGTGCGTATTATAATTGCAACAAACACATTATATGTGTATATTAGCTACAAAAAGTTCCGTCCTATTACAAATAGTTCCAGGGGTTATAAGATGTTATACGGGTCCAAAACAGAATTCCGTAGATAAACAGGCCAAGCGGACTGCTAATATGTATATAGATAAATTTATACGCTATAGTCATAATATCTCTATAAATACTTTATCATATGTGTATGGCTTGGACAGAAAGCTCTGACTTTGGGGAGTCCCGCATTTTGGCGTCAACTCTCAGGGTCTGGCAATGTGGATCCCACGATGGGTCCCAATATGAGAGCCAAGCCATTGGCACCTGCAGCAACGCACGGAGCTTGGTAAATGTCCTATATAATTGAACATCACCCAATCATGGGGATATAATCTCCAGCAAATACTTGAAGGTGATGTTCAAAATCCCCAAAATTGCAAGCATTTTGAACAGGTACCAGAATTACAAGTAACCTTTTGCTACAGAACGATTACAGGAGCTGAGTAGCCTGTCCTTGTCTCTTGAGTATTGCACAGGTGATGTTGCGGCACAGGTTGCCAAAAAGAGTCCAAAGTCAAGATGTATTCAACTCAAAATGATATGCGCAAACATATAAGTATATCATAGTCAGACAATACTCTTACTAAAAAAGGTTTGAAATTTCATTGCAATATCCGCATCTCTGTTTTTATCCTCACCATCACCCTACGAGAATCGCACCCATGGTTCCCCTGACTAGTCTGGAGCCTTCGAGAGTGCCAGCAGCCGCGCTCACGCCAGGACCAAACAGCGGCGTCAGCAGACTGTAGCCTCTGCTCAGCTGGGATCTACATTAATTGTTGCTTTCATGCACGGTCCCAGCGCAACGAATTTCGGCGACTTGTGTACAATATGTGGATATGTACATACATACACATACACATATACATATGCCATGTACATATGCCATGTACATTTGGAACCCCTAAACTTGTGGCACCTGACGTCCATGCAAAAAGCTCTTAGCGGCCTGCGGTGGATTGGAAGGAGAAGGCCATCCCTGCGACCACGCGAAGCAGCAAACAGCTGGTGATGAACACGGGACCATCACCTTGGAGATGAACATGGCACTGTCAAGCGGCATGGCACCAAATATCTCCAGAGGGGCACATACTCTATACTGGAATATCTTAGATGTGTATTACATTATATATATATATGTGTGTGTATGTGTGTATGTGTTGTAAGTTGTAAGTTAAGATTAGACCTGGGCAGGTACACGTTTGATACTGCCAACCCCAGCTCACATGTGCTTTGATGATTGGCGATATTGATCCCAACCTCGACATCTACATGGCTCGCTGTCCGTGTCCGTGCAGTCCAAGCATCTCGCGTACCAGCAAAAGCCATTCAGGACATTGGCCAAACCTCCCAAGAAGTTGCCGGCCACCAGAATTGGTTTGGAACCGTATCTCACCAACAATCTGCTCCTTGGCGGCATGTCTCAACCTCTCCAGAAAAGGATGTTTTCCAGTTCATGGGAACATGATAGTGCTGATAGCTCTGAAGTGCCCATAAACTCATTGTCATATCAAAGATAAAACAAGATTGGCGTGCAATTTGGAAGTCCATCTCTGGTTCACAATCCAAGCCTACTCATCGGAGACTCAATATGTGCACTCGGCAGAATCTTGAAAAGAAAAAACACAAACTTGCGGGTTTCACCGGCACATTATCTCAGTCTGGGTCAAAATGTTGAGGCCCTTGTGACAACCAAAAAAAA